>PDWI01001142.1_pt1 | contig 50661 bp, 57 predicted proteins | sample 1430891 | NCBI WGS metagenome assembly PDWI01 (sample SAMN01162508, study PRJNA174530) | Oral metagenome, whole genome shotgun sequencing project. | biome: Marine environment; feature: Marine mammal; material: Swab sample of the gingival sulcus; isolation source: swab sample of gingival sulcus... | reverse complement strand
CCAATGGCACATATATATGTTGAAGTAAATGCTATAGAAGGAGACAAGTAATGGGTCAAAAAGTTAATCCTATTGGACTTAGATTAGGTATCAATAGAAACTGGGAAAGCAGATGGTTTCCAAAGAAATCAACAATGCCTGAAAATGTTGCAGAAGATAACAAAATAAGAAAATTCGTTAAGAAAGAGTTATATTACGCTGGTATTGCACAAACTCTTATTGAAAGAACTACTAAGAAGGTCAGAGTTACTATTGTTGCTGCTCGTCCTGGTATTGTTATTGGTAAAAAAGGTGCTGATGTTGAAAAACTTAAGAATAATCTTAAATCACTTGTTGGTAAAGATATAGCTGTTAATATTAAAGAGGAAAGAAAACCTTTTATCTCTGGACAATTAGCTGCTGAAAATATTGCACAACAACTTGAAAGAAGAGTTGCATTTAGAAGAGCTATGAAAAGAGTTATGCAAAATGCAATTAAAGGTGGAGCTAAAGGTATTAAAGTATCTGTTTCTGGTAGACTTGGAGGAGCTGAAATGGCTAGAACTGAGTGGTATTTAGAGGGAAGAGTTCCTTTACATACATTAAGAGCTAGAATTGATTATGGTTTCGCTGAAGGACATACAACTTATGGTTGTATTGGTATTAAAGTTTGGATTTTCAAAGGTGAAGTACTTGCAAAAGGTATTCCCGTAGAAAAAGCAGATGATAATGATAAATCTAAAAGACCATCAAAAAGAAGAGGTAACTAACGATGTTAATGCCTAAAAGAACTAAATATAGAAAAGAGATGAAAGGTCGAAATAGAGGTAAGTCTTTTAATGCTAACACATTAGCTTACGGATCTATTGGGATCAAAGCTTTAGAGCATGGTAGAATTGATGGTAGACAAATAGAAGCTGCCAGAATTGCTATGACAAGAAAAGTTAGTAGAACAGGTAAGATATGGATTATGGTATTCCCTGCTAAACCACTTACAGCTAAACCACTTGAAACAAGAATGGGTAAAGGTAAAGGTTCAGTTGACAAATACGTTATGAATATTAAGCCAGGTAGAATTTGTTTTGAAATGGCTGGTGTTGATGAAGCACTTGCAAGAGAGGCTTTTGCATTAGCTCAAAGTAAACTTCCTTTTAAAACAAAGATTGTAACAAAAGAGGGTGAAAATGAATTATTCTGATATTAGCGCTAAGACTTTAGCTGAATTAACTGAATTATTAAAAGAGAAAAAGGTGCAACTTTTTGAACTTAAACTTAAGTTGAAAACTATGCAATTAACAAATACAAGTGAATTAAGAGCTGCTAAAAAAGAGATTGCTCGAATTCAAACTGCTATTACAGCAGCGAAGTAAGGATTAAAATTATGAGTACACATAAAAGAGAAATCCAAGGTACTGTGGTAAAAATTTCTGGAGAAAAAACTGCTTCAATCTTAGTTGAAAGAAGAGTTTTACATCCTAGATACCATAAGACTGTAAGAAGATTTAAAAAATATTTAATTCATGATGAAAAATCAGAGTTAAAAGTTGGAGATACTGTAATTGCTATAGAGTGTCGACCTTTATCTAAAACTAAATCTTTTAGATTAAAAACAATTTTAACAACAGGAGCTAACGTATGATTCAAAGTTTTTCTAGATTAAACGTTGCAGATAATACAGGTGCTAAAGAGATCATGTGTATTAAAGTCCTTGGTGGAAGTCATAGAAGATATGCTACAGTGGGTGATGTTATTGTTGCTTCAGTTAAAAAAGCTCTTCCAGTTGGAAAAGTAAGAAAAGGTCAAGTTGTAAAAGCTGTAATTGTTAGAACTCATAAAGAAGTTCAAAGAGAAAATGGATCTTTAATAAGATTTGATGATAATGCAGCTGTAATTCTTAATGATAAAAAAGAACCAATTGGAACAAGAATTTTTGGACCAGTAGCAAGAGAAGTTAGATATTCTGGTTTTATGAAAATTGTTTCTTTAGCTCCGGAGGTATTATAATGGCAACTAAGTTTAAAATAAAAAAAGGTGATACAGTAAAAATTATCGCTGGTGATGATAAGGGTAAAACTGGTGAAGTTTTAGCTGTATTACCAGCAAAAGGTAAAGTTATTGTTAAAGATTGTAAAATTGCTAAAAAAACAGTAAAACCATCTGAAGAAAATAAAGATGGTGGATTTGTTAATAAAGAGATGCCTATTGATATCTCAAATGTGGCAAAAGTAGAAGGTGAATAAGATGGCTGCTAGATTATTAGAAAGATATAAAAGTGAAATCAAACCAGTTTTAGAATCAGAATTTCCACAAAATAAAATGTTAACAGCAAAATTAGAAAAAATAACTATTTCTGTAGGTACTGGTTTTGCTATGAAAGATAGTAAGTTAATGCAAAATATTGCTGATACTATCTCTTTAATTGCAGGACAAAGAGCTGTTACTATAAAATCTAGAAAATCAATTGCTGGATTTAAAGTAAGAGAAGATATGCCTGTAGGTGTTAAAGTGAACTTGCGAGGTGATAACATGTACGAATTTATGGATAAATTATGTTCTATTGCACTTCCAAGAGTTAAGGATTTTAGAGGTCTTGAAAGAAATGGTTTTGATGGTGCTGGGAATTTTAACTTTGGGTTAGATGAGCAATTAATGTTTCCAGAGGTTGAATTTGATAATATTATTCAAACTCATGGTATGAATATCTCTATTACTACATCAACAAGTAGTGATGAAGAGTCTTATAGATTATTAGAATTAATGGGTGTACCATTTACTAAAGGGAGAGCATAATGGCAAAGAAGTCAATGATTGCAAAGCAACAAAGAACACCTAAGTTTTCAAGTAGAGCTTATACTAGATGTTCTTCTTGTGGTAGACCAAAATCAGTTTATAGAGACTTTGGTCTTTGTAGAATTTGTTTAAGAAAAATGGCTAGCGAAGGTTTATTACCTGGTGTTAGAAAATCTAGCTGGTAAGCTAAAAATTAAGGATAAAAGCCCATGATGAATGATTTAATCGCAGACGCTTTAACAAGAATAAGAAATGCATCAATGAGAAAGTTGGAAACAGCTACATTGATTCATTCTAATACTGTAGAAGCACTTTGTAAAGTATTAAAAGAGAAAGAGTACATTGAAGATTGTAAAGTAGTTGAAACAGAAGGTTCTCCAAAAAAGAATATTAGTGTTACACTTAAATATGATGAAAATGATAATAGCGTTATCAATGAAATTAAAAGAATTTCTAAATCAGGAAGAAGAGTATATAAAAATGCTTCTGAACTTAAATCTTTTAAAAATGGATATGGAACAATTGTAGTAAGTACTAACAAGGGTGTTATAAGTAATGAAGAAGCTTATAAACTTAATGTTGGTGGTGAACTATTATGTTCAATTTGGTAAGGAGTTAGTATGTCAAGAATTGGTAAAAAAGCTATCTCAATCCCAAGTGGAGTTGAAGTAACAGTTAACAACGGAGTTGTGACAGTAAAAAAAGGTTCTAAATCTATTGATGTTGATACACATAATAGAGTTGGTGTAGAGGTTGCAGATGGAAATATTAATTTTTCTTTAGTTGGTGAAGAATCTCAAGATAGAGCTTACTGGGGAACATATAGAGCATTAACAAACAATGCTATTATTGGTTTAAATGAAGGTTTTAAAAAATCTTTAGAAATTAACGGTGTTGGTTATAGAGCTGCTGTTAAGGGTAAAGTTTTAGAATTACAATTAGGTTTTTCTCATCCTATTAATTTTGAAATATCTGATGATATTGAAATTACAGTTGATAAGAATATAATTAATATTAAGGGTAGCAACAAACAAGAAGTTGGACAAGTTGCTGCAAAAATTAGAGGTTTCAGACCACCAGAGCCATATAAAGGTAAAGGTGTTAAGTATACTGACGAGCATATCGTTAGAAAAGCCGGTAAAACAGCTAAGAAATAAGGTATAAAGTATGAGTAGAGCAAAAGATCTAAGTAAAAAGAATTCTTTAAGATTAAGAAGAAAAAAGAGAATTAGAGGAAGTGTAAGCGGTAGCGCTGAAATTCCAAGATTAAGTATTTTTAAATCGAACAAATATTTTTATGCACAAGCAATCGATGATGTAGCTGGTAATACACTAGCTGCAGTTGATTCAAGAGTACTTAAATTATCTGTTAATAAAGAAAATGTTGTAAAAGTAGCGGCTACTTTAGCTGAAACTTTAAAATCTAAAAATATTGAATCAGTTGTATTTGATAGAAATGGTTACTTGTATCATGGTGTTGTAGCAACTTTTGCTGATGCATTAAGAGACAATGGCATTAAATTATAAGGGGCAATGATGGCAATTAATAGAGATGATTTCGAAGAAGCTATTGTTAAAATAGGTAGAGTTACAAAAGTTGCTAAGGGTGGTAGAAGATTTAGATTTACTGCTTTAGTAGTTGTTGGTGATAAAAATGGTACAGTTGGTTTTGGTGTTGGTAAGGCTAAAGAGGTTCCTGATGCTATTAAAAAAGCATTAGATGATGCTTTTAAATCTTTAGTAACTGTTAAACTTAATGGTTCAACAATTAACCATGATATTGAATATAAATATAATGCAAGTAGAATCTTACTTAAGCCTGCATCTGAGGGTACAGGACTAATTGCTGGTGGAGCTGCTAGACCTGTTCTAGAGCTTGCTGGTATTACAGATATTATTGCAAAGTCATTAGGTTCTAATAATCCTAATAACCTTGTTCAAGCTACTGTTGAAGCATTAGCTAAGATAAAAGGATAATACTATGTCAATTTTACAAGATTTACAGCCAGCTGATGGTAGTACTAAAAATAGAAAAAGAGTAGGTAGAGGTCAAGGTTCAGGAATGGGTAAAACTTCTACAAGAGGTCAAAAAGGGCAAAAGTCTAGATCTGGTTATAAGATTAAAAGACATTTTGAAGGTGGTCAAATGCCACTTCAAAAAAGAACTCCAAAAATTGGATTTACCTCAAGAGTTTCTAAACCTTATTCTATTAATGTGGATAAAGTAAAAAAAGTAGCAAATTTAGATGAAATTACAATGGAATCTATAAAATCTGTATATAAATTATCAAAAGAGGTAACTAAAGTAAAACTTATTGGTTCAACAGTAAGTGAACTTTCTTCTAAGATAAAAGATGAAAATGTTACTTTCACTGGTAAGTAAAACCCATGAATAAAGATCTATTAAATAAGATTTTAATTACATTAGGTTTTATTTTAATATACAGGGTACTGGCGTATGTTCCAGTACCAGGTGTAGATTTAACAGTGGTTAAAGAATTTTTTGACACAAACTCAAATAATGCTTTAGGTTTAGTAAACATGTTCAGTGGGAACGCGGTTGAAAGATTAAGTATTATCTCACTAGGTATCATGCCTTACATTACTGCCTCAATTATTATGGAATTGTTAGCTGCTACTTTCCCTGCTCTTGGAAAAATGAAAAAAGAGAGAGATGGGATGCAAAAATATATGCAAATTATAAGATATGCAACTATTTTAATCACATTTATACAAGCTATTGGAGTTTCAATGGGATTAAATTCTCTTACTGGAACATCAGGGCAAAGTGCAATTATGATTGATATGGATACTTTTGTAGCGGTTTCAACTATTTCTATGATTGCTGGTACTATGATGTTGATGTGGATTGGTGAACAGATTACACAAAGAGGTATTGGTAACGGTATCTCATTAATCATTTTTGCGGGTATAGTTTCTGCGATCCCTAGTGCGATTGGTGGTACTATAGATTTAGTAAATAATGGTCAAATGAACTTTTTAACAGTTATTGGAATATTAATCGTTATTTTGGGTACAGTTGGTGCTATTATTTATGTTGAACTTGGTGAAAGAAGAGTTCCTGTTTCATATAGTAGAAAAGTTATGATGCAAAATCAAAGTAAAAAAATTATGAATTATATACCTATTAAAGTAAATTTAAGTGGTGTTATTCCTGTTATTTTTGCTAGTGCTATTTTGATGTTTCCTGCAACTATTTTGCAAGGAACGCAAAATGAGATTTTGGTGGCGATTGCAGATTATTTAAATCCTAATAGTTATACCTTTAATTTTTTTACATTTTTATTTGTAGTATTTTTTGCATATTTTTATGCTTCAATTACTTTCAATGCAAAAGATATTTCAGAGAACTTAAAAAAGCAAGGTGGATTTATCCCTGGTATTTCTCCTGGGCAAGGAACACAAAAACTTTTAAATGAGGTCGCTAGTCGATTAACTTTTTGGGGTTCTATCTATTTAGGTTTGATTGCAACTGTACCTTGGCTTATTGTAAAAGCTATGGGTGTTCCATTTTTCTTTGGTGGAACGGCTGTTCTTATTGTAGTTCAAGTTGCTATTGATACTATGAGAAAAATAGAAGCACAACAGTATAATAATAAATATAATACTCTTAGTGCAACTGGTTTGTAGGTAGATTATGGCAATTCCATTAAGAAAAGCAAGTGAAATCGAAAAGCTTCGTATAGCTGCTAAAGCAGTTGCGAAGACTTTGGATTATCTTGAAAAAAATGTTAAAGCTGGTATGACACTTTTAGAAGTTGATGCTATGGGTGAGAAATACTTAAGAGATTTAGGTGCAAGACCTGCTTTTAAGGGACTTTATGGTTTTCCTGGTGCTATTTGTACATCTTTAAATGAAGTTGTTATTCATGGGGTACCTACAAAAGAAGTTCTAAAAGAGGGTGATATTTTAGGTATTGATATTGGTAGTGAAATAGATGGTTGGTATGGTGATGCTGCTATTACTATGCCAATAGGAAAAATCAGTAAAGAAGATGAAGCTCTAATAGCTTGTAGTAAAGATGCTTTGTATTATGCAATTGATATTATTAAAGAGGGTATGAGATTTAAAGAATTAAGTTTGGCAATAGAAGAATTTATTTTAGGACGCGGTTTTGTTCCTTTAGTAAAATTTTGTGGACATGGAATAGGGCGCGAGCCTCATTGTGATCCAGAAGTTCCAAATTATCTTGATAGTCCAAATCCTAAACAAGGTCCAAAGATTAAAAATGGAATGATTTTTTGTATTGAACCTATGATATGTCAAAAAGATGAAGAGCCTGTAATAGATGAAAATGATAAATGGTCAGTGCGTAGTGCTGATGGTTTACGAACGAGTCATTATGAGCATCAAGTTGCTGTTGTAAATGGCAAAGCTGAAATATTAACGAAACTATAAGTTAGAAGGGATAAAAAATGGCAAAAGATGATGTAATTGTTGTTGATGGTAAGGTTATTGAAGTTTTACCAAATGCAACATTTAAAGTTGAGCTTGATAATGGACACATAGTTTTATGTCATATCTCAGGTAAAATGAGAATGCACTACATAAAAATCCTTTTAGGCGATACTGTAAGAGTTGAAATCACACCTTATTCATTAGATAAGGGAAGAATCACTCATCGATATAAATAATATATCAAATGTAAGAAAAAAGGGAGAAGTTTTAATACTTCTCCCTTTTTTTATGTCAATAATATCAATATTGATGATTTAATGGTATATATAGATTATATTAAAGGTTTTCATTAAATTTAGTTTTAAAAATATTTTAAAAAGACTTCCTACTGGTTTGAAAAAATTCAAGAAAATTAAAAAAAAGAAGTGGCAGAGAGTGGGGGATTCGAACCCCCGGAGGTGTGACCCTCGCCGGTTTTCAAAAAGTGGTGCGAATGGTCGGAATTGAACCGACACTCCGAAACCGGAATTGGATTTTAAGTCCAACGCGTCTACCTATTCCGCCACACTCGCATGTATTTTTAATAAACTAATATTAAAGGTAAATCTTAAATAAAGAACTGTTCTTTTTAAGTGGCAAAATTATAATAGATTTTTCACTATTTGTCAAGTAAAATTCGTTAAATTTTACAAAATATATTAAAAATCATCAAAAACTTAATTTTCATGAATAGTAATAAAATGGTATTCAAATCTTAATAATTTCTCTTTTAATTTATCAGCATAGGATTATGAAAATTTAGATAGAATAAGCCTTAAAATATATAACAATAGGATAAAAATATGGATAGTATATTTCAGGCAATTACAAATATTTCAAAAATTATAGAAAATAAAGTATTTACAAATTATGATGAGTTTGTTATCTTAGATGATCTAAATCAAACAAATCAGGATATACTACAATATTGTAATGAAGTTGCAAAAAAAGAGTTTAAAGCCATTGATGGTGTAAATTCTATTGTTATGCAAGATGATAAAAAAATAGAAGTTTTAAATAAAAAAGGACAATATATAATTAGTTTTATTGCTATTGATACTATTGATTTACTAGATTTAGATTTTTCAGTGGGAACTATTTTTGGAGTTTATGATGGTAAGATAGAGGGAAATAATTTAGTGGCTTCATGTTATGTGACTTATGGTCCAACTTTTCAACTTGTATATGCTACAAAAGATTTAGGTGTAAAATTTTATTCTTTTGATGGTAAAGCTTTTATTGAAAAAGAATCTTTCAAATTAGAAAATAAGGGAAAAATTAACTCTACTGATGGTGATGTGACAACATTTAGTGCTAGTCATAAAAAACTTATACAAAAATTATTTGATGAGGGATATAGATTAAGATTGAGTAATTCTTTATCCTTAGATACGCATCAAATTTTGTTTAAAAGAGGTGGGTTATATTCTTCACCAAAAACATTAAAAGACCCAGAAGGAAAAAAAGATTTCGTTTTTGAAGCATATCCAATATCTTTTATAGTCCAACTAGCTGGAGGAGAAGCAATAGACGGTCAAAATAATATACTTGATTTAAAAATAGATGGTAATATTGCTAAAAAAACACCATTATATTTTGGCTCAAAGTATGAAATAGAGAAAGTAAAAGCCTTTGAATGTTAAATTATGATTATGTCATAGTAGGAGCAGGAGTAGTAGGGTGTAGTGTTGCTTATGAGTTATCAAAATATAGTCATAGTATCCTTTTAATAGATAAAAATAGTGATGTAGCTTTAGCAGCTTCAGGTGCTGCTGGAGCTTTTTTATCACCTTTATTAGGAAAAGAAAATTTATTTAAAGATTTAGTAACAAAATCTTTAATTTATTCTACAAAATTTTATCAAACAAATTTCCCACAATATTTTAATCCTTGCGGAACTACAAGAATACCTAAAAACAAAGAAGATGAAGAAAAATTTAAAAGCTATATACCATATATGGATTTTGAATATGAAAAAGATGAACAAGGATATTTTTTTAAAATCGGCAGTGTGATTGACAGTTTTAATATGTGTAAAGCAATAATCAAATCTGTTTCAAATCATGTAAGTACAAAATTTAATTATGAGGTAAGTTCTATAGAATATAAAGATGGTAAGTGGTTTTTAAATGATACAATAGGTGCTCAAAATATTATTTTTACTACAGGTAGCGATGTTTCCTTGATAGATCAATTTTATTTAAAGATACGATCTGTTTGGGGTCGAAGAATTGATATCAGTACAAGTAGTACATTTAAACACAATTATCATAAGGAATGTTCTATATCACAAAGTAAAAGTATAGATAAAATAAATAATTTTGTTTCAATTGGGGCAACGCATTATAGAGATAAAGCTGGAATTGATGATATTGAAGCAAATACAGATGAACTTATAAAAAAGGCGAATGATATTAAAAAACTTCAAGATATAAAAATTCTTAATCATTATGTGGGAGCTAGGGCTTGTAGTATTGATTATTTTCCAATTGTGGGAGATATTATAGATGAAAAAAAAACATTAAAAGAGTTTCCTTATCTAAAAAATGGAACTAAAGTAGAAACAAAAAGATTTACAAGATATAAAAATGCATATATTTTAACTGGTGTTGGGGGTAGGGGATTTGTTTTTGCTCCCTATTTGGCAAATTTATTAGTAAATCATATAGTAAATTCTGCTCAATTAGATAAAAATATCACAATAGATAGATTATTTCAACGAGAAGTAAAAAGGATAAAATAGATGAAAATATGGTCAACAATCAAACTAATTGTTATAAGTATTATAGCGGTGGTTGCATTAACATTTTTAACTGTAGATGCTCCTGTTAGAGTAGAGAAGAAAGAGTTATTATTAGAAAATCTTCCTAAAATTGTAGAGTTAATAGGTTTTGAAAATCAAAAGTTTAATACATCAAGTATTATTAAAAAAAATACAATAATATTTGTCGGAAATCATGAATCAATTGTTTTAGCTGATGATTTAGAAAAAATGTTAGCTTTGCCTATTGGTAAATTTGTAATAGTATCAAATGTTTCTGACGCACCTTGGTTTATTAAAAGATGGCAAGCACATACAAAAAATACGCAATTAAAAGGTACGAAAAATATACCTTGGATATATGATAGAGATGGTGCTATGAGAAATTTCTTAAAAGTACCAACATCAGATGCGGTAAAATATTTTATTTATAAAGTAAACCAATTTGGTGTTATAAATAGAATTTACGTTGGAAAAGTGAAACAAGGAACAATAGATGGAGAGATGACAAAAGAAGAGATTAACAAAAACCTATCCCTAGCAATCAAAAAAATTAAAGAAAACTAGAAGATAAGATATCCCTTCTAGCTTTCTTTTACTCTTCTAGCATTCTATCTTGTATCTTTTCTATAGCTTTTTGAAGAAATCGTGTTTCTAATCCAAAAGACTCTGCTTGCTCTATACCAAGTTCTATAAATTTATCACCCAGTGGATCTGTTACATTACAAATTGTATTTACTACATTGAGTATTTGAACATCTTTTTTATATTCATCAGGGCAACTATCGATATCACTAATATATGCAATAATATTGACCAAACTATCACTTAAATTCCAATGCTTAAAAATAGAAGATGTTACTTGAGTAGAAGTAGCGCCAAAATACTCCTTCTCTATATTTTCAATATCTGTTGGATTTTGTTTAATTTTATTATAAAATTCTGATGCAATACCTTTCTCTGTCGCAACGCCTGCTAGAACAAATCTTCCTGTTTCACATAAAAATATAGGCAGTAATAGCTCCTCTTTTAATGTATTATCTATCTTTCCTATCCACTCTTTTAGTAAATTAGACGATATATTCGATAATCTCATAAAACTATCTGCAGTCATATTATACGCCTTTAAATCACTATTAAACGCATTTTTTATAGCACTACCAAAAGCAATTGATAAAGTAAAATTTACACCCAAAAGATGTATAGCACGCTCAGGACTTTCAACTTTATTATTAAATCCAAACATCGCTGAATTAGATACCTTCAGTAATGTAGCAACTATCAAAGGATCCTGCTTTAGTATTTTTGATAAAACATCAAGGTCTTTGTTAGAAGATTTTTTGAACTCTTCAAGATCTAAAATCGTCTTAGGCAACGGCGGTAAAGAATCGATTTTTTTTAATAATATATCATTCATCAATTATCCTATTTATTTTTTTTCAATTATATCATATTTAATTTATAATACAATAAAAAATGTATTTTTATAATAATGTTTTAGGAAAGTCTTTGTTTATAACTTTCATAAGTAAAATTGCGAACTACATCAAAGCTACCATCTATTCTTTTAATTGCAATTGAGGGAAGATTGATCCCATTAAATGTTGTAGTTTTTACCATAGTATAGTGAATCATATCTTCAAATATAATTTTATCACCAATATTTAATATTTTATCAAATGAATAATCTCCAAGAATATCACCAGCTAAACAAGTATTACCAGCTAGTTTGTAGGTGTATTTTTTCTTGTATGGTTCCCCAGCATCTCTAACATCTGCTCTATAAGGCATAGCTAGCGTATCTGGCATATGACACTCTGCACTTGTATCTAAAATGGCGATTTCCATACCATTGTTTACTATATCTAAAACAGTAGCTTCTAAATAACCAGTTTGCCATCCTATAGCTTCTCCTGGTTCTAAATATATTTGCAAATGGGGATATCTTTTTTTAAACTCTTTTAAAAGTTGTATTAAGCCATCAACATCATAATCTTTTCTAGTGATATGATGGCCTCCTCCAAAATTTATCCATTTTAAATGTTTAAAAAAGTGTTGGAAATTTGTTTCAAATTTATTTAAAACTTGTTTTAAAGCATCTACATTTTGTTCACATAGTGCATGAAAATGAAACCCTTCCACAATAGAGGGTATTTTTTTGGGAAACTCTTTTTTTGTAATACCCAGTCTACTATGAATTGCACAAGGATTATATAAATCAACATCAACTGTTGAACATTCAGGATTAATTCTTAGACCAATACTATTATAAGACTTTAGGTCATTTTTATATAATTCTAATTGTGAAAATGAGTTAAAAATAATATGATTTGATAATTGACTGATCTGTTTAAATTCGCTTGGTTTAAAAGCAGGAGAATAGGTATGTATTTCGCCACCAAACTCCTCTTTTGCCAATATAGCTTCATTTAGACCACTAGCACAGCAGCCTTTTAGATATTTTTTACAAATATCAAATGTAGAATACATAGCAAAACCTTTAAGTGCTAAAAGTATTGTAACATCTGCTTTTTTTTGTACATAATCGAGTAGTTGAAGATTCTTTTCTAATTTTTCCTCTTCACAAACATAGCAAGGACTTGGTATTTGTTTAGAATTCAAATCCACCACCACTTCCTTTATTCATACTTTCATATACAATTTGAATATATTTATCACGAACTTCACAATTCAAAAGTTTTTCACATTTTAAACATGAATCAATATTATGATTCATTTGACACTGTTTTAATAGAATAGTTTGGGCATCTAATGCCATCTGCCATTTGTCTTTTTCTACTGGGGTATCTTGCATATTTTATTTATAGGCTTTCATAACTCTATTAATCTCACTATTACTTCCAAAAAAACAAGGAGATGTATCGTGTATATGTCGTGTATCTATTTCTAATACTCTTTGTTTACCATTTGTAGCTTTACCACCTGCTGTTTCAAAAATATATGCAAAAGGAAAGACTTCAAATAGTTGTCTTAATTTTCCATCTGGCTTATCTGTAGTACCGGGATAGGAAAACAGTCCTCCTCCACGAACTAAAATATGATGTAGATCAGGTACCATACCTCCACTATAGGTAAGTTTATAGCTTTCTTCAAACATTGTATCTATCATCTTTCTATGATGAGGATACCAACATTTTTGAGTAGAACCAGGTGAATTTAAAGTACCTTCTTGATTCATTGTAATATCTTTTACATAATAAAAATTTTCATTTTTCATTCTATAGAGTTTTACTGTTTCTCCATCACAAATAACCATTTCAACTCTAGGTCCAAAAACAACATAGATAGCTGCAATTATATTATTCCCTGTAAAACTATCTTTATATATACCATAAATAGAACCTACAGATAAATTAACATCAACTAAACTACTTCCATCAAGTGGATCGTAGGCTATTAGATATTTTCCATCTTTATTTATCTCTATAATATTTTCTTGCTCTTCACTTACAATATTTTTCACAGATTGTAATTTTTTAAAATTATTTTCAATTACTTGATCGCTTATAATATCTAGCTTTAATTGTGTATCACCTGTTGCATTTTGTTCCTGGCTCTTACCCATATCACCTTGAGATATAATTTTTTGTATCTGTATTGTTGATTTTTTTATCGATTCTATAATTTCATTCATTTATCATCTCCTTTAGACTTGTTTTGCATTGTTTGTAATCCATTGAATAATTTGTTCTATATCGTTTAGGTCTAAGACATTTATATTTTTTGGTAAAGTGTTTTTATTGATAGTTTCATCTATTGCTAGGGTATCACTGACTTCAAAATAATTATCATCTATTTTTTCTCTTTGTACGCAAATTCTAGGTAAAGGTATGGTTTTTAAACCCTCCACTAATAAAAAATCAAAGTGGCTAAACATAGATATCACTTGTTCTATATCAGATTTTTGTTTTTTAAATAGGGTAGTTCTTTTATCTGATAGAACGGCAACTTCTGCACCTGTTTTAGAAAACCTATCGCTATCTTTTCCTAAAGTGTCAAATCTAGCCTTATCTTTTGGATCATGTTTAATTATTGCTACTTTAAATCCTTTACTATTTAATACATTGGATATTTTTTCTATCAAAGTAGTTTTTCCACTATTTGAGGGTCCTGTAAATGCTACTGCTAATCTTTTATTTTGTTTATTCATAAATGCAATTATATCGAATTTACCTTGTGATTTTATATTTTACTAAATTATATTTTTACAAAACGATTTTTAAAAGTACACTTTTTACATAACTCTTCTACTGCAATATTTTCTTTAAAGCCATTTACAATATCAAGTGATTTTTGTGAATAGAGTATATCTTTTAGTTTTGTGTGATGTAGGTTTCCTAAATTTATTATTCCAAAACTATCTAAACAACAAGGTACTACTGTACCATTTGATAAAATAGCGATTTGAGAACTTAATCCATGACAATATCCATTTGATATTTCTTTATCACTTAAAGTTGGCCATTTAAAATATTTATCAAAATCGATTAGTATTTGATTTTCTAGTCGTTTAGGCTTAGAATAATCTAAAGAGGATAAATCAATGTTAAATTTTTTTGATAATAGATGAAATATCTCAGTATTAAATTTATCTTCACTATTTTTTTCATCTAAATTCCAAAGGCGAAAGTTGATAAAACTATGTATTTTATGGAAGAGTTTTAAATCACATAATTGAAACATTGGTGTTAAATATTCATTGAGTGTCATTTTCATCTCATTTTTATTGTAACTATTTAAAGAAAAATTTATTTGTTTTATTGCTTTGTGTAAAAATATATCTAGATCAAATTTATTTAAATAGTAACCCGTAGTTGTGATATCTACTTTGAAATTATGTTTAAGTGCTAGATCTAAATACTTTTTTAGGTTTGATAATGTTAAAGGATCTCCAAAAACATGAAATGCAACATTTTTTGTATATGGTTTTAATTGTATTAGTATATTTTCAAAGAGATCTAATTTCATAATTTTATTTTTTATATTTTTTGTAGGGCAAAAACTACATGTAAGTCCACATATATTTGTTAACTCTATGTAAACTTTATGAAATTTATACTTCATATTTTTCCAATCTTTTACTTAGGTAATAATTTCACATAAAAAAAAGAGAGTTATAAAAACTCCCTTTTTGAATATTTCATTTTTTTGTTATAGATTAAACTTCTGGACCAGCTGCTGTAAAATCAAAACTACTATCTTCTGTTAGATATTTTTTGAAATTTTCTTTATACATATCTGCTAGCTTTCTGGCAGTTTTATCATACTCTTGCGTATCTTTCCAAGTATTTCGTGGATTTAATACCTCTGTATCTACCCCTTTTAGTGTCTTTGGAATTTCAAGATTAAATAAAGGTAGCGTTTCAAATTCACTTTCATTAATACTACCATCTAAAATACCATTGATGCACGCTCTTGTATTTTTAATACTCATTCTCTTACCTACACCATAAGAACCACCAGTCCATCCTGTATTTACAAGATAGACATTTGCATTATGTTTTTCTATTTTTTCACCCAATAATTTAGCATAAACTGTTGGATGTAGAGGTAAAAATGCTTCACCAAAACAAGCACTAAATGTAGCTGTAGGTTCAGTAATCCCTCTTTCTGTTCCTGCTACTTTTGCTGTGTACCCACTTAAAAAATAGTACATCGCTTGATCAGGTGTGAGTTTAGAAACAGGGGGCAACACACCAAATGCATCTGCGCTTAAAAAGATAATATTTTGCGGATGTCCACCCATCATTGACTCTTGATGATTTTCAATATAATTAAGGGGATAAGAAACTCTTGTATTCTCTGTTTTACTACTATCATCATAATTAACAAGTCTTTCACCATCATCCTCATCATACACTACATTTTCAAGAATAGAACCTCTTTTAATCGCTTTGTAAATTTCTGGTTCTGTATCTTTATTTAGGTTAATCACTTTTGCATAACAACCACCCTCAAAATTAAAGACACCATCATCATCCCATCCATGCTCATCATCACCTATTAAAGCTCTGTGTGGATCTGTAGATAAAGTAGTTTTACCTGTCCCAGAGAGTCCGAAAAATAGGGCAGTATCCCCATCTTTTCCAATATTTGCAGAACAATGCATAGATAATTTTCCTTCTAGTGGAAGCCAATAATTCATCATAGAAAAAATACCTTTTTTCATCTCACCAGCATACCAAGTACCACCAATAATGGCAATATTCTCTTCTACATTAAATACTACAAAAACTTCAGAATTAAGTCCATGCTTCTTCCAATTTTCATTGACTGTTTTACAAGCATTATAAACTGTAAAGTCAGGGCTGAAATTATCTAATTCTTCCTCTTTTGGCATAATAAACATATTATCAATAAAATGTGCTTGCCAAGCAATTTCAGTAATAAATCTTATAGATTTCTTACTTGTTGGACTAGCCCCACAATATACATCTGAAACATAGAGATCTTTTCCACTTAATTGTTCTTTCGCTTTTTCTAAAAGTTCATCGTAAATCTCTTTTGTGATTTTTTGATTTATTTCACCCCAAGAAATATATTTATTTGATGGATCTTGATCTACAAAATATTTATCTTTAGGGCTTCTTCCTGTAAAGATACCTGTTTCAATGATTGTTGCACCATTATATGCAATGACGGCACCATCATGATTTATTGAATTATTAATCAAACTTTCTCTATCGAGATTTCTATAAATTTTATTTACATTCTTTAAACCGAGCGAATTTTTAATTTCTAACATTGTTTTTCCTATTTAAATATCGATAAAAGTACACCGGCCGCAACCGCTGAACCAATAACACCTGCAACATTTGGACCCATTGCATGCATTAATAATATGTTTGATTTGTCATATTCTTGACCAACTTTACTTACAACTCTTGCCGACATAGGAACAGCTGATACACCTGCAGCTCCTATTAGTGGATTGATTTGTTTATCTTTTGGACTTAGTTTGTTCATAAGTTTAGCCATAATAACTCCAGCAGCAGTTCCAGCACTAAACGCAACTAAACCAATTACCATAATTCCCATAGTATCTAATACAAGAAACTTATCAGCTGCTAGTTTTGAACCAACACCTAATCCTAAAAAAATTGTTACTACATTGATGAGTGAATTTTGCATTGTATCACTTAATCTATCAACCACACCAGATTGTTTTGCAAAGTTACCAAATGCAAATGCTCCAATAAGTGGAGTAGACTCAGGGAGGATTAAAATAGCCATCATTAATATTAAAATAGGCAAAAATAATTTTTCCAATCTATGTACTTTTCTTAATGCTGGCATCTTAATTTTCCGTTCTGCTTCACTTGTTAATGCTTTCATAATTGGAGGTTGAATAACAGGTACTAATGCCATATAACTATATGCTGCTACTGCGATAGCTCCTAACATCTCAGGGGCAAGTCTATTTGCAATAAAAATTGAAGTAGGCCCATCAGCTCCACCAATAATAGAGATAGCAGATGCTTGTTGTAGATCAAATCCTAAATATACAGCACCAACTAAAGAACCAAAAATACCAAATTGTGCTGCACCACCAAGAATAGCGGTTTTAGGATTAGCTAAGAGTGGGCCAAAATCAGTCATTGCCCCAACACCCATAAAAATAAGAAGTGGGAAAAATTCATTGGCTATACCCATATTATAAATAATACCAAGCATTCCATGAGGTCCACCCATATTAGCAAGAGGAATATTCGCCAACAACCCACCAAATGCAATAGGTAACAATAGTAATGGCTCAAATCCTTTAGCAATTGCTAAGTAAAATAAGATACCAACTATTAAAAACATGATAACCCGTCCCCAAGTTTGCTCAAAAGTTGTCATTATTCTTTCATCACCAGCGTGCGGTTCTGATGTCATAACATCATCACCCGGATTAATAATAGCATTAATACCCGTTGTTTCATAAAAAGAGCTAACTAATTGACCGAGTGACTTTGCTTCATATTTATGTTGTTCTATTTTTGTGTCTGTTGCTTCTGTATTACTTGCAAATGTATTAATACTAAAAATAGACAATAACATCATTAAGACAACAGAGATAATTTTTTTATTCATTGTTTTCTCCAAACCTTAGTTTTATATGAATTAACCTACTACAGCTATAGTTTGACCTTCTTCAACAGCATCATTTGGCTTAACTGGAAGAGAAGTAATAGAACCAGCTGATGGTGCTTCAATATCTATTTCCATTTTCATAGCTTCTAAAATAGCAATAACTTGACCTTTTTCAACTTTTTGTCCAACTTCAACTAATATTTTCCAAACATTTCCATTTACAGATGCACCCACTTCAACACCAGCACCATTTGCAGCAGGAGCAGCAACTTCAGGAGCTGGAGTGTTTTCTTGTGTAACTTGCGTAACTGGAGCTACAACTTGAATATCTGCATCACCTTGTGCAACTTGAACACTAAATTTTTTACCATCTACAACTACTGTATAATTTCCATCAGCCATTTTTGAATCCCCTTTTTCTTCTGTTTTTATCTCTTTTATCTCTTCACTAAGTTTTCTTACATTTAGTGGAGAATCTCCTTTTAAAAATGCAATACCTTTTTCATCACAAGCAGCAGCAATAAATATATTTTCTTCTGTTGTTGCTAAACCTTCAATCTCTAATCTCTCTTTCCACGCAGCAATTGATTTTTTAGGATCTTTATCTGCAATATCAAGTGGATTTTCTTTTGTAGGTTCTAGTTTTAATTTTTCAGCTGCCAATGCTACAATTTGGCTATCTGGCTCAACTGGAGTATTTCCAAAATACCCTAATACCATTTTTCCATAACCTGGTGCGATTTGTTTCCAAGGACCAAAAAATACATTTGCATACGCTTGTTGCCAATAGAATTGTGAAACAGGAGTAACTGATGTTCCATAACCACCTTTTTCGACAACCTCTTGCATCGCTTTTATTACTTCAGGGAATTTATCTAAAGTATCATTGTCTCTCATCATTTGTGTATTTGCAGTCAATGCACCACCTGGCATTGGTGAAAAAGGAATAAGTGGTGATACTTGAGTTGCTTCAGGAGGCATCATATAGTCACTTAAACAATCTTTTAATACCTCTTGATATTGAAGAATTTTTTCTATACTTAAGCCTCCAAGATCATAGTTTGTCCCTTTCGTTGCATGAATCATAGTTAAAATATCAGGTTGGCTAGTTCCACCACTTACAGGAGAATTTGCTAAATCAATTCCATCTGCACCAGCATCTAGTGCAGCTAAATACGCCGCTACTGATACACCAGCAGTCTCATGAGTGTGAAGTCTAATATGTGTATCATCACCCAATAATTTTCTAGCCATTTTAATTGTTTCATATACTTTAACTGGATTTGCTGTACCACTAGCATCTTTAAAACAAATAGAATCAAATGGCAATCCACTATCAAGAATTTGTCTTAAAGTTTTTTCGTAAAATGGAACATCGTGTGCCCCTTCACAACCAGGTGGTAAATCCATCATTGTAACAACTACTTCATGATTTAAAGCATGATTTTTGATACATTGTGCAGAATATTCAAGGTTATTGACATCATTTAAAGCATCGAAATTTCTAATAGTCGTTACTCCATGTTTTGCAAACATTTTTGCATGTAAGTCTATAAGTTCTCTACTTCCTGTATCCAACATAACCGTATTAATACCACGCGCAAGAGTTTGTAAATTTGCATCTGGACCTACAATGGATCTAAATTTATCCATCATCTCAAATGCATCTTCTTGTAAATAGAAATAGAGTGATTGAAATCTAGCTCCTCCACCAAACTCAAAATGTGAAATACCTGCTTCCTTTGCAGCTTCAACAGCTGGAAAAAAATCATTCATAAGAACACGTCCACCAAATACAGACTGAAATCCATCTCTAAATGTTGTATCCATTACATCAATATATTTTTTTGACATTGTTATTTACCTTTGTGATTATTATAATGTATAATTGCTGCTGTGATTGCAGCTATAGTATCTCTATCATCTGTTATAGCAGCATTATTTTGTGGTTTCCATGCACAGGTTTTTTCTTTCTCTTTTTCTGGAAAAAACTTTGCTATTAAAAACGCTTGTAATTTTAGTACAAAAATCATAATCGTTAAAAATAGAAAAACAATACCCATACCTAAAGCCATAAATTTTAAGGCTTCTGAGACTAAATTTACTTCTTCCATAAATTACTCCATTAAATTTTGTTTTTAAAAGTAGGTTCATTTAGGTAACTACTTCAAACAAAAATTTCCATATTTTATAAAAAAAATACTTTAGTACTTATTTATTATGATGTAAATTTATTCTAAATTTAAAAAAATGCTACGCAAATGCTATATTCATAAAATAATTTCACATAATTTATATATAAAGAGATCTATTTTTTTTGATAACTTGTTATATTTTTTGATCATAAAAAATCCTTTTGTAATTTTTTCAAATGAAGTATTACATAAAATCTAAAAAATATTAAAAAAGATTACATTTTGCAATAAAATATGATATAATTTAAACAAATAAAAAAGAGGAGCTATACTTATGTTTAATATAAATGAAATAATAGAAAAATTAAGAGATGTATTATCTAGTGAAAAAGATAATGGCAAAGTATTTGATAAAGAGATTGCAAAAGCTTTAGATCTAACAAGTGTTAATTTTGCAACAATGAAAAAAAGAAATTCTGTTCCTTATTCCAATATATTAGATTTTTGTGCATTAAAAAAAATTTCTATTAATTGGATGTTATACGGACAGGACCCTAGCAGCCTTATAGATAGTACAGATAAATATTGGATTAAATATTTTCCAAAAGTAAGTGTAAGTGCTGGTGGGGGTGCTTATGATGATGAGGACAATTATGAAAAACTAGATTTACCTAGTTTTTTTGTTGATTTAATAGGGGGAAAAGAGAATGTTAAAAATATAGAAGCGATAAATGTTACGGGAGATAGTATGGAACCAACATTAAATAATGGAAATATTATATTTATTGATAAAACAAAACAAAATATAAGTAAAGATGGTATTTATGCTTTTATAAATGAAAATGGTTTATTTGTAAAAAGGATACAAAGACGCGTAGATGGTGGTCTTGATATTATATCAGATAACAAAGAGTATCCAATGCAAATTGTTCATAAAAACGGTATAAATGTTTTAGGTAAAGTAGTAAGTTCTATAGGAAAAGTTTTTTAAGTGAAATCTTAATATACTATTTGATATAATAATAAAAATTTAATTTATGGAGTTTATACTTGGACACGTATCCCCCCTTGTTTTTAAGTTATGGTAAAAAAGGTTATCTGTGGAATATTTAGTTTTTTTATTTTTCCTTGTAATAGGTATATCTTTTTTATGTTCTGTGTTAGAGTCGATATTATTATCAACAAATGTTTCTTATATTGCAGTATTAGAACAGGAAAATCCTGTTGCTGGAAAGTTGCTTAAAAATTTAAAAAAAGATGTTGATAAGTCAATCTCATCTATTCTTATTTTAAATACATTTGCAAATACTTTAGGTGCTACAGCTATTGGTGTTCAGGCACAGACTGTTTTTCAAAATGATAGTAATCTTGTATTAATCGTATCGATAGTTCTTACTTTTCTGATTCTTTTTGTTGCAGAGATTATTCCTAAAACGATTGGTGCGATTTATTGGAAAGAGTTAGCCCCAATTGCTGCTAAATTTATTAATATATTTATAATTATCACATATCCTATTGTTATCATGACATTATTTGTAACAAGAAAAATAAATAAAAATAATGATGGTGCTGATACTGTATCACGAGAAGAACTTATTCACACTGCACTTTTAAGTGAAGAGGATGGAATTATTAATGATATGGAATCTGATATTATAGAAAATACATTGAGTTTAAAAGAGATTAAAATTAAAGATATTTTAACACCCAGAAGTGTAGTTTTCGCGGTGGAAAAGAATGTACTAATTAAAGATCTATTAGAAGATAAACGGACATATAAGTTTTCAAGAGTACCTGTTTATGATGGCACAATTGATAATATTGTGGGAATGGTTTTAACGAAAAAGATTTTTAAACATGCAATTAAAGATTCTAATGTTTCTATGGCAGATATAATGATAAAAGTAGAAAGAATTCATGAAAATATACCTGTTTTAAAAGCTTTAAGAAGTTTTACAAATACAAAAGGGCATATGTTGATTGTTGTTGATGGATATGATCAAACTGAGGGTATTGTCACTTTAGAGGATTGTGTGGAAACACTTTTAGGTTTAGAGATTATGGATGAGTTAGATACAACAGAAGATATGAGAAAGTTAGCGACATCAAAAATGAAAGCAAAACGGAAAGAAAGAGAACTAGAAAGTTAAAGTTTTTTGCTATTTCCAATGTGATATAACAATTTAAATAAAAGAGGAGATAATGTAACTATGGGTAGAGCCTTTGAATATAGAAAAGCAGCAAAAATGAAAAGATGGGGAAATATGTCTAGAGTATTTCCAAAACTTGCAAAAGCGATAACTATGGCAGCGAAGTCAGGAAGTAGTGATCCAGATTCAAATGCAGCTTTACGAAGTGCAATTACTACTGCAAAAGCACAAAATTTACCAAAAGATAATATTGAAGCTGCAATTAAAAGAGCGACTGCAAAAGATGCTGCAAATCTTGCTGAAGTTAATTATGAAGGTAAGTGGAATAATGGAGTTTTGATTTTTATTGAAACTGCTACAGATAATAGTACAAGAACCGTTGCAAATATTAAAACAATATTTAAAAAAGCAGGTGGGTCTTTGGTGCCTACAGGTTCTTTAGAGTTTCACTTCGATAGAAAAGCAATTTTTGAGATGAAAAAACCGCAGATAGATATGGATGATTTAGAGATGGAACTTATTGATGCAGGTTTAGAAGAGATTAAAATTGAAGATGATGAAAATATATCTATAATTGCTGATTATACTGATTTTGGTAATATGTCAAATAAACTGCATGAGATGGGCTTAGAGTATGAAAAAGGTTCATTACAAAGAGTTCCAAATTCACCTGTTGAAATTACAGATGAGCAGATGGATGAACTCTCAATTTTACTTGAAAAAATTGAAGATGATGATGATGTTCAAAATGTTTATACAAATTTGGCATAGTTATATTTAATATAAGGATTAAAAATGGCAAAAAAATTTAGGCTTATAACTAGAAGTGATATGGATGGACTGGTTTGTGCTGTAATATTAAAGCAACTTGATTTAATAGATGAGATAAAATTTGCACATCCAAAAGATATGCAAGATGGAAAAGTAGAAGTTACATCAAATGATATAGTTACAAATTTACCATATTGTAAAGAGGCCCATATCGTTTTTGATCATCATGAAAGTGAAGCCATTAGAAATGAAAAAGCCAAGAATCATATAATTATTCCTGATGCACCAAGTGCTGCTAGAGTTGTTTATAATTATTATGGGGGAAAACGCAAGTTATCTAATATTAGTGAACTTATGATGAATGCTGTTGATAAAGCTGATGGTGCACAATTTAGTGTGGATGAGGTTTTACATCCTGAGGGTTGGGAACTATTAAGTTTTATTATGGATTCTCGAACGGGGCTTGGTAGATTTAAAAAGTTTAGGATCTCAAATTATCAGTTAATGATGGATTTGATTGATTATTGTATCGACCATACTATTGAAGAGATTATGAAACTACCTGATATTGTAGAAAGAACTGATTTATATAGATTATATGAAGATAAGTTTAGAAAACAACTGGGGGAGTGTTCTGAAATATACAATAATCTTCTTGTCCTTGATTTAAGAGACCAAGAGATTATTTATCCTGGAAATAGATTTATTATGTATGCTGTTAATCCTGAGATAAATATCTCAATCCATGTAATGAATGGTTTTCAAAATCAAAATACCATTTTTGCCTTAGGAAAGTCTATAGTAAATAGAAATTCAAAAACTAATATTGGTAAGTTGTGTTTACAATATGGTGGGGGTGGACACTCTACAGCAGGGACTTGTCAGGTTGATAATGATAAAGCAGAAGATGTTTTAAAGGAGTTAATAGAAAAGATTAATCAAGATGGTTAATCTTATTTAATCGCTTCTTTTATAGCATTTATATAGCTTTTATTTGAAATTTTGTTATTTTTTTTATAAGCTAGATCAAATGCAGTACCGTGATCTACTGATACTCTTTTAATTGGTAGATTTAGTGATACATTTATACTCTCTTCAAAATAGAGTGCTTTTAGTGGAGCCAACCCTTGATCATGATACATAGCACAAAAATATTTGTAGTTTTCTCTTATATGTGGCGTAAAAGCGATATCTGGAACTAATAAGTCAAATTTTTCATTTGTAATTTTTTTAGCTTTTTGAATAGCTTTTTTAATAATTTTTTCTTCATCTCCTAAAACGCCATTATCTCCTGCATGAGGATTAAGTCCTAAAACTCCTATAGGTTTATTATGGGATTGAATTGATTTTGTAAAATCTACTAAAAAAGTAGTAAGTTTTTTCACTGTAATTTCGGAAACAACTTGTTTAAGTGGAATATGCTCTGTATATAGTGCTACAAACATCTTTTCACATCCGAGCATCATAATCGCATCTTTTTGAAATATATCTCGTAACATATCTGTATGACCGACATAATGAATATTTGCTTTTGACCATGCTTCTTTATTTATAGGTAAGGTACAAATTGCATCAACTTTTTGCTCTTTTGCTAGGTGTATTGCATGGTAAAATGAGTCATAAGAAAATTGTCCAGAATCTTTTTTTACTTTTCCTGGAGTTATTTTTGATTTTTGATAGTTACCAGTAATTATAAAATCTTTAGGGATAGAAAGATGAAGTTTTTTTGCAGCTTTTTTTAATAAATCTCTATTGATACAATAAATAGGTTTACATAGCTTAGAGATTTTCTGATGGTTTTGTAGTGCTAATTGTACTCCTATACCATTTATATCCCCTAAGCTAATGGCTACTTTTTTTAACATTATTCTATAAGCTCTTTCATATCAAGAATAGCTTTTTGTAAGCCTGTAAAAACACTTCGTGCAATAATACTTTGACCAATATTAAGCTCACCTATCTCTTGTATATTTGCTATAGCAGATACATTTTGATAGTTTAACCCATGACCTGCAGCAACTTTAAGTCCAAGAGTAGTAGCCAGTTGTGATGCTGTTTTTATATCCTTAATGGCTATATCTAATTTTTCTATTAACTTTTTTCTTGGTAATTGCAACTCTTGTATACTGTGATGTGTTTTATCTAATCCACTATGTAACATCGCATATATATTTGCAAAACTTCCAGTGTGTAGTTCTACCCACTCAACATTTAGTTTTTTAGATAACTTGATAGCTTTTCTATTTGGATCAATAAATAAGGAGACCTCTATCTCATTTTTATGTAATTTTCTTATTACTTTTTGAAGTTGCTTAAAATTATTTTCTATATCAAGTCCCCCTTCAGTTGTAACCTCTTCTCTATTTTCAGGTACTAAAGTTACTCTACTAGGTCTATTTTTACAGGCTATCTCTATCATCTCATCATTGATACTACATTCAAGATTTACAGGTAGTTGTGATAGTTTGATGATATTTCTTGCATCTTCATCGTGCATATGGCGTCTATCTTCTCTTAAATGAATAGTTATTTGATCTGCTTTAGCAAGTTTACAGATACCTAAGGCATCTAATGGGTTTGGATCATTTATTTTTCTAGCTTCTCTTAAAACTGCAATATGGTCAATATTTACGCCTAATAACATATCAAAATCCTTATTTTAAATACTGCATTGTATCAAATATATTCTAAATTTAAATCATTATTTATATAAAAAATCTCCGCATTAAAAATATTGCCTCTTTGTGATTTTAAATTATTTAATTTTAGACTATTACCTTTAAATAACCGTTTAATTTGTCTAAAGGTTAAAAGTTTATTCATAAATCTTTCCCAAATTATTTTTTCACAAGAGTTACACTTATACCCTTTATTAACTTTTATCACTTCTCCTCCACACTCGCATAAAAATAAAGTAGTTGATTTGGTTTCATTATCAAATATGAGTTCTAATTTACCATTTTTTAAAACTGCTTTTGTATCGTATAATGTGTTTATTGAAGATTTAAAACCTTTTAATAACAATGTTTCCCCTTTAAAAAGTTTTTTTGCCTCTTTGTCTTTAAATTCTCTTTTATAGCTATATTTCCACACTTGAGCTTTACATGTATTACATTGAAATAAAGCATCATATATTATTACATCTCCACCGCATTTACATTTTGATAATATATTTTCTTTCATAGTAACTTCCTCTTATTTTCTAAAATAATTTTATCGAATAAATTGCAATAAACTAAAAAAAATTGCAAATTGTAATTTAATCTTTTTTAACAAGTTTTTTGATAAAATCACTCAATTTAATATAATGAAGGAAATATAAATGAGTTTTGTAGAAACACGAGGAAATGATGGCATAAGAGCAAGTGAAGTTGAATTTTCAGATGCTATTTTAAACCCAAGTTCATCTTTTGGAGGGCTTTATGTACCAAAAGAGATACCAATACTTGGGACTTCTTTTATAACTAAACATTTAAATACTTCATACAAAGAGTTAGCATTTGATATTTTAAAAGAGTTTAAAATAGATATTGATGATGAAACGATAAATGAAGCCTTAAGTCTTTATGATCATTTTGATGATGGGAGTAATCCCTCTCCTGTTGTTAAAATAAAAGATGATCTGTTTGTAAATGAACAATATCATGGACCAACGCGTGCTTTTAAAGATATGGCATTACAACCATTTGGATCAATCTTAAGTGCAGTTGCTAAAAAAAGAAAAGAGAAGTATTTAATACTTGCTGCAACTTCAGGAGATACGGGACCAGCTGCTTTGAATACCTTTAAAAATAAAGAAGGTATTCAAGTTGTGTGTTTGTATCCAGATGGTGGAACTAGCGATGTACAAAGACTGCAAATGGTTACAGAAGATGGTAAAAATTTAAAAGTAATAGGGATCAATGGAAATTTTGATGATGCACAAAATGCGTTAAAAAACCTTTTAGGAAGTAAAAGTTTTAAAGATGAATTAGAAAAAGATGGTATAAAACTAAGCGCTGCAAATAGTGTTAATTTTGGGAGAATTATTTTTCAAATTGTCTACCATTTTCAAAGTTATTTAGAGTTATTGCGTCAAAATGAGATCTCTTTAGGTGAGAAAATTTATATTGATGTTCCTAGTGGAAATTTTGGAAATGTTTTGGGTGCTTATTATGCGCAAAAAATGGGACTTCCTATTGAAAAAATGTTTGTAGCATCAAATGAAAATAACATTTTAACACAATGGTTGACATTGGGTATTTATGATATACGAGGAAAAGATTTAAAACTTACGAAATCGCCTGCTATGGATATTTTAAAATCATCAAATATTGAAAGAGTTATTTATGATATTTGTGGATCATTAAGAACAAAAGAGTTGATGGAATCTTTAAATGAAAAAGGGTATTTTGAACATACTCAAGCAGAACTAGAGGTATTAAAAAAACATTTTTGCGCTACATATAGTGATGATGAGTATGGATTAAAAGTTATTAAAAGATTTGTTGATGATGGGTATCTTATGGATCCTCATACGGCTACTTGTATTAAAGCATATGAGGAGTTAAAGCAAAAAGATTTAAAAACTGTGATCTATTCAACTGCTGAATGGACAAAATTTTCCCCTACAGTTTTAAATGCACTCAATGAGGATGGTATAAACTACACAGATGAAGTAGCTTTAAAATCGATCTCATCGCAATTAAATTTAAAGATACCAGAATCAATAGATAAGTTGTTTACAAGTGAAATTATCCACGATACGATTATAGATATAAAAGATTTAGAAAAAGAGATTATCTCTTTTTTATCAAATAATATAATAGATTGAGTTATTTTAAGAACTCAATCTATTTGAATTATTTAAAGTTATAAGGGATTTTTAAAGTATTTTTGAAAATAAGTTTTGTACAAATATCTCTATAAATTGTAGTGCAAAGATAAGAATCAAGGGAGCCATATCCATACCACCAAAAACTGTTGGAATAAACCTTCTTACAAGTGAATATGCAGGTTGTGTTAATCTATTTAACATTTGTACTATAGGGTTATATGGATCTGGTTGTACCCATGATAATAGTGCTGAGATAATAATAACCCATTTATATAAAGATATAATGGTTATAAATAATGTTACAAAAGCAATAAGTAATGAATCTATCATTTTATAATTTCTCCTAAATAATTTTTAATTAAGGGATATACTTCACCTATACTAGGGCCATTAGTTCTTCCTGTTAAGGCATATCGTAATGGCGTGTGTAGTTTATCTCCCTTTAGTTCTGTTTTTTGAGTAATATATTGTTTTAAATCGTTGATATTATCTATATATGGTGCTTTCTGGAGACACTCTTTTAGAAGTGAAAATTCTTTTTCAAACCCTTTTAATGTTTTTTTAGGTTTAAAAATCTCTGCTACTTTATCTTTTATCTCATTGATTGTATCGCACTCTTCAATATAGATTTTTGCTAATGTACCAATATCTTTATCTGCATACCCCAATATTTTTGATAAGCGTAACTCATCTAGCATTTTGATATGTTCCCTATTGAGATATTTTAGCTTAGAGATATCAAATTTTGCTGGAGATGTTGAAACTTTTGTAATATCAAACCATTGCATAGCTTCTTCCATTGTAAAAATTTCTACAGGAGGATTATATCCTAAAAGAATAAGATAGTTAGCAATAGCAACAGGTAGATATCCTTGATCAACCAACCATCTTACAGATGAAGATTTATCTCTTTTAGACATTTTTTTACCTGTTTTAAAATTTACAATCATAGGCAAATGTATATAGTTAATATTTTTATCATATCCAAGGGCTTTTCTTATATGTATCTGTTTTGGAGTATTTGGTAGCTGATCCTCACCTCTTACAACAGTGGAGATATCAAATAACATATCATCAATAGCACAAGCAAAATTATAAGTGGGCGATTTATCTTCTCTTAGTATTACAAAGCTATCTATATCAAATGGTGTATATTCAAAATCACCCTTGATTAAATCTGTAAATTTGATATTTTTTTCAGGCTTGTTAATTCTTACTACAAATGGGGCATTACATTGAAATTTTGTTTCATCACTAATAGTTTGACAAAACCCACTGTACCTATATGGTTTTTTCTCTTTTTTAGCTATTTGTCTATCTTGTTCTAAGGCTTCTTGACTACAAAAACAGTTAAATGCTTTTTTATCAAGTAAGAGTTTCATAGCCATTTGGGTATGGTATTTTATATTTTCACTTTGGTGTGCAACTCTGCTGTAGTTTATGCTAAAGAGATTTAAAATTTCAAGAATATCCCTCTCTTTCCCTTCTATATTCCTTTTTTTATCTGTATCTTCTATACGAATAAGCAACTCTTCATTAAGTTGTGTAGATAGTATATGATTTAAAAGTGCAACTCGTAAGTTTCCTATATGCATATCTCCAGTTGGACTAGGGGCAAATCGTAGCAAGTAAAATCCTTAGGTTAATTTTAAGAGATTGTATCTTATTTGTATTTAAAAATGGATGAAAGAGATCTAAAATGTAATTTTAATTAAAGTAGGAAAGTAGGGGTGAAAGTAGGGGTCAGACCCCATTTAGAGAATAAAACTTAATTTTTACTTAATATTTTTCTTTTTATATAAAATCTTAGATAGTAAAAGAGCTTGTAAAATGAAATATGGTACCGAATATAAAATGTACTACATGTCATCAAATTAGATAGACACTTTTTGTTTATAAATTATAAGTTCCCTTTTGTTATACTTTTTACTTAATAAAGGGGATTTATGAAAATTTTTATTAGTATTGCGTCATATTGTGATGAGTTATTGTTTTTTACTATTGCAAACTGTTTAGAAAATGCAGCGTATCCTGAAAATCTTTCATTTGGAGTAGTTGATCAAAATGAGTGTTCCCAAAAGGAGAAACTAAATAGTTTAGATTTAAAGGAAAGATTACGATATGTTTATATAGATAAGTTGGAAACACAAGGGGTTTCTTGGGCTAGAAATATTGCATTTTCACTATGGAGTGATGAGGAGTTTTTACTACAAATAGACTCACATAGCTTATTTGAAAAAAATTGGGATCTAACACTCTTTGAACAATATGACAAATTAAAAAAGATATCCGAAAAGCCAATAATCTCAACCTACCCCTATGATTTTTCCTTTGATGAAAATAATAATCCAGTATTTAAAGAACAATCTGATAAATATGTTTTAGTTCTACGACCTCACCCAGAGAGTACACTAACACAAGAGAGTGCTGTATTGAGATTTAGAGCAAATCATCAACGAAGCGATGAAGCTATTTTAGGTTGTCATATAGCTGCTGGATTTATATTTACAAGTTCTAAGTTTATCCAAGAGATTCCCTATGATCCTTTTTTATATTTTCATGGGGAGGAACAAAGTCTTTCCATACGAGCATATACAAGAGGGTGGGATATATACCATCCAAATAAGATTCCACTTTATCATCATTATAAAAAAATAAATGAGGAGCATTTAACTCACCATTGGCATAAAAGTGTCGATACAAAACGCTCTTTAGATTCACTTTTTCTTAGAAATAGAGCAACACAAAGAATAAATAGAATTTTTTATGGCGATGGTATGAAACAAAGTGTTTATGGACTAGGAGATAGCAAGAGTTTAGATCAGTTTATCGCTTTTAGTGGGATAGATTTTAAAAATAAAACAACAGTTACTACATTGATGTAGAATTTTTATGAGTCTTTTTGAGGATATATTGATTAAATCTATCTTTTATATTATCAAGTCCTGTGTCTTTTTCCACTATTGTATGAGATACTAAATCCCAACCAGTATTTAAGAGTTTATTGAGTTCTATATCTTGAGCAATATCATCTACAAAAGAAGCAAATCGAATATAATCACCTGTTTTATAAAGTATAATTATTTTATCTTCATCCATATATTTTCTCTAAGGTTTTGTTTTGTAGATAAAAAAAGGAGTTTTCAAGATATAACCCCTCCTGTTTATTTTACTTGTTCTATTAAAGATTGACTATATAAACTTTTAGCTGTTTTTGTTATCGCTAAGTCAGCTTTTAAACTTTGTATTTTTTTATCTACTACCCCTATAGACATAACATCTGCTGTTGCTTTTTCATTCATATCTGCATAAGCATATTTTTTACCATCAATCGTTACTACATCTTTTTTCCTATTTGCTGCAACTGGTTTTGGTAGATTTGGAACCAAAGATTTAGCATAAGCATTTCTAGCTGTTTGTGCTATGGCTAATTGATCTTGGATTCTTTGGATTTCTTGATTTGTTATTTTTAAAGATAGTACAGTATTCTGTGCTTCTTTACTTAAATCTTCCTCATTATATTTTTTACCATTTATAGTTAATGTACTTTTTGATTTTGACACTTAATGCTCCTAATTATTTATAACTTGAGGCATATTGTATCATTTGTATAATAATAGATTACTAAAGTGAGATTATATTAGAAAATTATTAGTATAAATAAAATGATTTTAAGATATAATGATAGCTATGATAAAAAAAGCAACAAAAAAAGATATATTATTTATACGAGATAGATTTTTAGAAGAGTACAGTGGTGCTGTAACGGAACTGGCGTATAGAAATGACTATGAACTGTTAATAGCAATTATACTTTCAGCTCAATGTACAGATAAAAGGGTCAATCTCATCACTCCTGCGCTTTTTGACAAATATCCTAGTAGTAAAGAGTTAAGTACAGCAGATGTAGAAGATGTAAAAGAGTTACTTAAAAGTTGTAGTTTTTTTAATAATAAGGCAAAAAATATTATTAAAATGGCACAAAGTGTAGAGGAAAATTATGCTGGGGTTATTCCTCATAATACAAAAGAGCTGATAAAACTAGCAGGTGTTGGAAATAAAACAGCAAATGTATTTATGATAGAAGCAGATGGGGCAAATTTGATGGCAGTAGATACCCATGTGTTTCGTGTATCTCATAGGTTAGGTTTATCATTTGCCCAAACAGTAGAGAAAACAGAAGCAGAACTTGTAAAAAAACTCAAAAGTGATCTACATATCTTTCATCAAGCGATGGTATTATTTGGTAGATATATTTGTAAAGCAGTCAAGCCTGAGTGCCAAAAGTGTTTTTTAACCCAAGTATGTAAAACAAAAGAAACATTTAGAGTAGGGTAAAATATGAGATATATATTTTTTTTATTTCTTTGTTTCTCTTTTATAAGTATTGTTGGGTGTAGTTCAAAAGTAGAGCCTATAAAAGAGAATATAGTTCAACAAGAAGATAATTTAGAGCTAGAAACTAGTATGGATATGGAAGAAAATGCAGATGTAGAAGAAGATGAGTTTTTAGATGAGTTTGAAGAGGAGATGAAAATAGAAACAAAATCTGATCCATTGAGTGGGTACAATAGGGTTATGACAAGTTTCAATGATGGTTTATATGAATATGTTTTATCCCCTATTGCCAATGGATATAGATATGTGGTGCATAAAGAGATACGCTCAAGTGTAGGAAACTTTTTTCATAATATTTTATATCCTATGCGATTTATCAATAATCTTCTTCAAGGAAAATTAAAAAATAGTGCAGAGGAGACAGGTCGATTTTTAATCAACTCAACTATTGGTATTTTAGGTTTATTTGATCCTGCAAAAAGTTGGTTTGATCTTGAGCCACACAATGAAGATTTTGGACAAACCTTAGGTTTTTATGGGGTTGGAGCTGGTCCCCATATTGTTTTACCATTTTTTGGTCCATCAAATCTAAGAGATGCTTTGAGTTTATATCCTGACGGATTACTTAATCCTGCTGTGTACAATGATGATAGGGGATATAATATTACAAATAGTTATGGTGAATCATTGGTACTAAAAGCGTATCAAAGTGTAAACGATATATCATTGCGTCATGGTGAGTATGAAAAGTTAAAAAAAGATGCAATTGATTTGTATCCCTATTTAAGAGATATATATGAACAGTATAGAGAAAAAGAGATAAAGGAATAATATGAAAAAAATTGGATTACTACTAATAGGTTTACTTGTATTGACACAAAGTCTATTTGCAAGTGAGAAAATGGTTTTAGAAAAACATTTTGTATCAAAAATAGATGAGGTTGTGCAGATTGTTAAAACTCATACAACAGATAAAGAAGAAAGAAATACACAAATAGTAAAAGCTGTAACACCTATGTTTGATTTTACGTTGATGGCAAAATTAAGTCTTGGAAAAAAATGGAAATTATTAAATAAAAAAGATAAAAAAGAGTTTGTTAGATTGTATGTAGAGAGGATGAAACAATCATATTCTTCTAAATTAGATTCATATAGTGATGAAAAAGTAGAAATTACAAGTATAAAACAAACGAAAAAAAATAGAATAGAGTTAATAACAAATTTACTAAATAATGAAAAAAAACTAGAAATAATATATAAGTTTTATAAACCAAAAAAACAAAAACAAGATAAAGATAAGTGGTTGATTTATGATGTTGTTATTTTAGGAGTCAGTATTTTAAAAACAGATAAAGCGCAATTTAGAGAGTATTTACAAACAAAAACAATCAAAGAATTATTAGTAGAATTAGAAACAAAATAGTATGTTAGGGATTTTTTATGATAAATATTTACTAAGGTATTCAAAATTTTCTTTTGCTATTCTTCTTCTTTTTATGGTAGTTATGTTAAATTTTGTATTTAAATTAGAAATAGATACGAGTGCTGAAACTTTATTGTTAAAAGATGATAAAGATTTAGCTTTTACACGAGAAATTTCAAAAAGATTTACGGCACCCGATTTTATTTTATTGGCATATAGTGTTGAAGATGATTTATTGAGTGATGAAAATATTCAAAATATTCAAAATATTCAAAATGAGATACTTAAACTAAAAAATATAGAATCAATCACCTCTATTCTAACAGTACCACTTTTACAGTCTCCTGCAGTGTCTATAAAAGAGCTTGTATCTGATGTAAAAACATTAAAAAGTGTAGCAATAGATAAAAAACTAGTAAAACAAGAGTTTTTAACAAGTCCCATTTATAAACAAAATCTTGTAAGTAAGGATTTTAAAACCACCTCGATAGTAGTCAATCTTACAAGAGATGAAAAGTATTTTAGCCTTATAAATAAAAGAGATAGTTTTTTAAATTTAGAAAAAAAAGGAACTTTGAACCCTGAACAACTATTAGAATTTGAAAATTTAAAAAAAGAGTTAAAAGCATATAGAGATATATTAAGAGTAGAAAATCATCAGTTAATTGTAGATCTAAGAAAAATTATACAAGATTTTGAAAAATCAACAAATGCTAAAATTGTTCTTGGTGGGGCCAATATGGTAGCAGATGATATGGTAGAGTTTGTTAAAACAGATTTAAGTACTTTTGGATATGTGATAGTTGGATTACTTATTATTATTTTATATATTTTATTTCAAGAGATTAGATGGGTAATTATTCCTTTATTTATCTGTACTGTTTCTATTATTATTACAAGTGGATTTTTTGGTTTGTTTTCTTGGGAAATTACTGTAATATCCTCAAATTTTATCTCCTTACAGCTTATTATGAATATGTCTTTGGTAGTCCACCTTGTTATAAAATATAAAGAGTTGTTATTTTTAAATTCAAATGATACACAAAAAGAGATTGTAACGCAAACAGTTCTTTCTATGTGGAAACCTTCATTTTTTGTTGTAATCACAACAATTGCAGGTTTTAGTTCCTTGGTATTTAGTAGTATCGTACCAATCATCACTTTTGGGTGGATGATGAGTGTTGGTATTGTAGTTTCATTATTGATAACTTTTCTTTTATTTCCAATAATATTGCTTTTTTTCCCTAAAAGTAAGATGCAAACTAAAAAGAAAGAGGAGTTTTTATTTACCTCGTATGTTGCTTCTCTTGTCTTTGAATATAAAAAAACTATTTTATTTGTTACCTTTGTAGTTGTTGTTTTTTCACTTACAGGGGCTATGAAACTTCGAGTTGAAAATAGTTTTATTGATTATTTTAAACAAGATACTCAAATTTATCAGGGTATGAAACTTATCGATCAAAAACTAGGGGGTACTACACCTCTTGATGTGATTATTACTTTCAAAGAAAATAGTGATGAGGTAGAATCTATCAATCTTGAAACAAATGGGCAAAATAACGAAGAAGATGAGGAGGAATTAGAGAGTTTTGAAGATGAATTTGAAAGTTCAGATGAAGATGATAAGCAGTATTGGTTTACACAATCAAAAATGGATAAAATTCGACTTGTTCATAATTATTTAGATTCTTTAGATCCTATTGGAAAAGTTTTATCACTAGCAACTTTATTAGAAGTAGGGAAGTCATTAAATGATGGTAAAGAGTTAGATGGTGTTGCCTTAGCCCTTATCAATAAAGAACTCCCTTTAAAATATAAAAAGGTTATTTTAACACCTTATGTAGATATAGATAATAATATGGCAAGAATTAGTACGCGGGTTATTGATAGTTTAGAAAATTTAGAACGAGATAAGTTACTAAAAAAAATAGATAAAGATTTAAGTAAATTATTTACTACACAATATGAAGAATATAAAATTTCAAACCTTTTAGTTATTTATAATAATATGCTACAGTCTTTATTTGATTCACAAATTAAAACAATTGGTTTAGTGGTATTGATTTTATTTGTGATGTTTTTAATATTATTTAAAAATTTAAAAATAGCTTTTATTGCAATTGTTGTAAATACAGTTCCTGTTGGGGTGATATTTGGATTTATGGGATGGATGAATATACCTTTAGATATGATGACTATAACCATTGCAGCTATTAGTATAGGAATAGCAGTTGATGATACTATTCATTATATACATAGATTTAGAATAGAGTATAAAAAAACACAAGATCTAAAACTTTCTATATATAATGCACATAAAAGTATCGGTCAGGCGATGTTTTATACATCAACTATTATAATGATAGGTTTTTCTATCTTAGTTCTTTCTAGCTTTATCCCTACGATTTATTTTGGACTTTTAACAGTTGTTGCTATGTTTATGGCGATCGCTTCAGATCTACTTCTTTTACCTGTTTTACTATTTTTATTTAGGGCAAAATGATAGAAAATATTACAATTCTTCCCACTTAACTAAGTGAGGGAGATTATAGTTAAGTTTAATGCTTTTTTGCTTAATAATCTACTAAAATATAACTTAAGATATTTAATTTATATCATTATATCAATATTAGGAAAAAAATATGTTAGTATTCATTTTAAATGCAGGAAGTTCGTCGTTAAAGTATCAGTTAATGAACCCACTTACAAAAGAGGTTTTAGCAGTAGGTCTTTGTGAAAGAATAGGAATTGATGGTGTATTAAAACACGAATTTGGTGATGGTAAAAAACTCAAACTTGAAGTATCAATGCCTACACATAAAGAAGCAATAGAATTAGTGTTAAAAACATTATGTGAGGGTGAAGGTAAGGTTATCAGTTCAATTAATGATATTGATGCTATAGGTCATAGAGCAGTTCATGGTGGTGAAGAGTTTGCATCTTCAGTGATGGTGACACCTAAAGTTATAGAAACTATGAAAAAACTTATTCCATTAGCTCCATTGCACAACCCTGCTAATATTATGGGTATGGAGATTTGTCAAGAGTTAATCCCTGGTAAACCAAATGTAGCTGTTTTTGATACTGCATTTCATCAAACTATGCCAGATTATGCGTATATGTATGCTTTACCGTATGACCAATATACAAAACATGGTATTAGAAAATATGGTTTTCATGGTACTAGTCACTATTTTGTATCAAATGAAGCTTTAGGGATGTTAGATAAAAAACACAATACAAGAGTTATTGTATGTCATCTTGGAAATGGTTCTTCTGTATCTGCTGTTTTAAATGGTAAGTGTATCGATACATCTATGGGACTTACTCCTGTACAAGGGTTGATGATGGGTACAAGAGCTGGTGATGTTGGAGCTGGTGCATTATCATATATGATGAGTCAAGAAAATCTTACTATTGATCAAGCTTTAGATGTAATGAACAAAAAATCAGGAATTTTAGGAATCTCTGAAAAATCTTCAGATTTAAGAGAAGTACTTGAGGGTATGCAATCTGGTGATGATAAATGTAGATTAGCTGTTGAGATGGTAGCTTATAATATTAAAAAATATGTTGGAGCTTATGTTGCGGCACTTGATGGTGTTGATGCCTTATGTTTTACAGGTGGTATTGGTGAAAACTCAGCATTGATTAGAGAAATTGTGTGTGCTGGTCTTGATGGTATGGGATTAAACATTGATCCTACTAAAAATAATAAAAGATCTGGAGATGCAAGAGATATCGCTACAAATAGTTCTGCTGCTAGAATTTTTGTTATCCCTACAAATGAAGAATATGTTATTGCTAATGATACATATAAAATTGTAAATGAAGCAAAATAATAAAAAATATTTATTGTAAAAACAAAAAAGGGGTTTGAATTTCAAACCCTTTTTTTAATGTTACATCTAAAAGATTAATCCATAGTTCCTGCAGGAACGTGAACATTTCCATCCATAATAACTCTTGCACTTCTACTCATAGAAGCTTTTTCAACGATATATTTATCATCTTTTTTACTTAAAGTAGCACCAACTTTCATAGCTCCACTTGGGTGTCCAAAAGTAACAGAGTCTTTTTCCCCTCCACCTGCAGCTATATTGACTAAAGTTCCAGGAATACAAGCTGCTACTCCAATAGCAACTGAAGCTGTTCCCATCATAGCATGATGCAATTGTTGCATAGATAAAGCTCTTACATGCAGATCCATCTCATTAGCTTTTACCTCTTTGCCACTTGAAGTGATAAAATCTTGTGCAGGGCTTACAAATGCAATTTTTGGAGTGTGTTGTTGTGTTATTGCATCTTCTGGGCTTTTCATAACACCCATTTTTAAAGCACCTGCAATTCTTATTTTTTCAAATCTCTCTAGTGCAGCTGTATCTGAGTTGATATCCCCTTGAAGTTCAGTACCTTTATATCCAATATCTTTGGCATTTACAAATACTGTAGGGATACCTGCAGTGATCATAGTAGCCTTAAAAGTTCCAACACCTTCAACTTCTAAATCATCTACTAAATTTCCTGTAGGAAATAACTCTTCAGATGGATCAACTGGTTCTACAAACTCTAATTTAATCTCTTCAGCTGGAAAAGCAACCCCATCTATTTCATAGTCACCCATCTCTTTAACTACTCCATCTTCCATAGTTACATAACATAGAATAGTTTTTTTGATATTTGCTTGCCATATTTTTACACAACAAACTCCATTAGCAGGAACATTTTCTACTAAACCTTGAGTAATAGCAAAAGGACCAACTGCGCTTGATAAGTTTCCACAGTTTCCACTCATATCTACAAAATCTTTATCAATAGCAACTTGACAAAAGTAATAATCAACATCGTGACCTTCAACATCACTTTTACCAACTAATATAGCTTTTGATGTAGAGGAGGTAGCTCCCCCCATACCATCCATCTGTTTTTTATAAACATCAGGACTCCCTACGATTCTTTGTAAGAGTTTATCTCTTTTTTTTGAATCCTCTTGTGCCTCTTTTGGTAAATCAGCTATATTAAAAAAAGTACCTTTAGAAGTACCCCCTCTCATATAGGTGGCTTTTACTTTAAATTGTGGTTTATATCCCATTATTATTTCCCTTCAGCGATAACATCTTTAGCGAATTTTTGTAAAATACCACCATTTTTATATACATCAACTTCAGCACTTGTATCTAGTCTACATAATACTGGAAATTTAACAACTTCACCATTTGCTCTAGTCATAACAACAGTTAAATCACATCTAGGGGTAATCTCACCCTCGATATCAAAAACTTCACTTCCATCAATAGCATAAGTGTGTCTTGTATCACCCTCTTTAAATTGAAGTGGTAATACACCCATTCCCACTAAGTTAGTTCTATGGATTCTTTCGATTGATTCAGCAATTAAAACTTCAACACCTGCTAGTCTTACACCTTTTGCAGCCCAGTCTCTAGAACTTCCTTGTCCATAGTTAGTACCAGCAATAATAATAAGTGGTTGTTTTCTTTGTGTATAGGTCTCAATAGCTTCCCACATTCTTGATTCTTTACCCTCAGGCATAATCTTAGTTAAAGATCCTTGTTTAGTTTCACCATTTTCATCTTTTACCATCTCATTATAAAGCTTTGGATTTGCCAAAGTTGCTCTTGATGCTGTATGATGATCCCCTCTATGTGTCGCATAAGAGTTTAAATCTTCAACAGGTAATCCCATTTTTAAACAATATTCACCAGACGCACTTGTTGGTAAAATCGCATTCGATGGAGATAAGTGGTCTGTTGTGATATTATCAGGGAATACCCCTAATGGTCTCATACCTTTTAGTGCAGGCATTTGCATATATTCATCTTCCCAATAAGGTGGTTTATTAATATATGTAGATTGTGTATTCCATTTGTAGAATGGATCAATTTTAATATCACCTAGTGCTTCTCTTGCAAACATTGGTTCATAAATAGCATTATACATCTCTGGTCGAACACATTTTTTTTCAACAGCATTAATTTCAGCATCTGTTGGCCATAAATCTTTTAGTCTAATATCATTTCCATTTTGATCTTGTCCTAAAACATCATTTTCAATATCAAATCGTACAGTTCCAGCTAAGGCATACGCTATAACTAAGGCAGGAGATGCTAAAAATGCTTCTTTTACATAAGGATGGATTCTTCCATCAAAGTTTCTATTTCCAGATAATACAGCAGTTGAGTATATATCTCTATCTATTACCTCTTGTTGGATTTTTGGATCTAACGCACCACTCATTCCATTACAGGTAGTACAAGCAAATCCAACAACACCAAAACCTAGTTTTTCCATCTCAGGAAGAAGTCCAGCTTCTTTTAAATATACTTCAATTACTTTAGATCCAGGTGCTAATGAAGATTTAACCCAAGGTTTTCTTTTTAGTCCTAATTCATTTGCTTTTTTAGCAAGTAATCCAGCAGCAATAACATTTCTAGGATTTGAAGTATTTGTACATGAAGTAATAGCTGCAATTAAGATACCACCGTCAGGGATTAAATCACCTTCTTGTTTCCACTCTTTTGCAATACCCTCATCTTTTAGAGTTGAAGTAGGCACTAGTTTATGAGGTTTAGAAGGACCTGCAAGTGATCGTGTCACTTTACTTAAATCAAACTCAATAGTTCTTGCATAAGTTGCCTGTTCAAAATCAGTAGCCCATAAACCATTTGCTTTAGCATAAGCCTCAACTAATTTAACCTGTTTACTATCTCTTCCTGTTACTGTTAAGTAATCAATAGTTTGCTCATCAATAGCAAACATACCTGCACTTGCACCATATTCAGGAGTCATATTTGCTATAGTAGCTCTATCTCCCAAGTTAAGATACTGTATACCATCACCAAAGAACTCTAAATATGCAGAGATAACATTATTCTCTCTTAAAAATGATGTCATAGATAAAGCAATATCAGTTGCGGTAACACCTTCAGCTCTTACACCTGTAATTTTTACCCCAATAATCTCAGGAACTCTCATATAAGATGGATTTCCAAGCATTACATTTTCAGCTTCAAGTCCACCAACACCAACAGCAATAACACCTAAAGCATCAACATGAGGTGTATGTGAATCAGTACCTACTAGCGTATCTGGAAATGCAACTCCATCAACATTATGTACAACAGGAGACATTTTTTCTAGGTTAATTTGGTGCATGATACCATTTCCTGGAGGTATTACATCTACATTATTAAATGCCTCTTTTGTCCAGTTGATAAAGTGAAATCTATCTGCATTTCTTCTATCTTCAATATCTCTATTTTTTTGGAAAGCATCAGGATCATATCCACCACATTCAACAGCTAATGAGTGATCAACAATAAGCTGCGTAGGAACTACAGGATTTACCTTGTCAGGATCTCCACCTTTTGCAGCAACCGCTTCTCTAAGTCCTGCTAAGTCAACAAAAGCAGTAAGTCCTAATATATCATGACAGATAACTCTTGAGGGATACCAAGGAAAATCTTTATCTGTTCTTTTTTCAATAAGTTGAATAAGTGAGTCTTTTAAATCAACACTAGGACATTTTCTAATTAAATTTTCTGCTAATACTCTTGAAGTGTAGTTAAGCTTTTCAAAAGAGCCTGGTGTAATATCATTACAGGCAGCTTTAACATCGTAGTAACAGGTATCAAAACCACTTAGTTCTTTTAAGTATTTTTCTCTTTTCATATTTGTACATCCATTTTATAAATTGTGTGTTTTTACTAGTGCTATCTGTAAGTTATATTCACTGAAATATAACACTAGAACATTTTTAGAATAGCTTCAAAAATTTGAAGCCATCTAAAATTTTGTTTGTATAAGTTTAGTTAGTTTATTTTCTATTATCTAGTGTTACGAAATCTCTTGGTTCAACACCTATGTACTCAGAGTCTGGTCTGATAATTTTATTGTTTGCTCTTTGTTCAAAAGCATGAGCAGCCCAACCAGCAGCTCTTGACATAATAAATAGTGGAGTATAGTATAATCTTTCAATATGCATATAGTGATACACTAATCCACCAAAGAAGTCAATATTATCAGGTAAACCTTTTTCAGCTTTTACTTTATCTCTAATAGCTTCAGCTATATCAAATAATTTAGGGTCATTTCCTGGTAAATCTTTTAATTGTTTTGCTAATTCATAACCAATAGGACTTCTTGGATCTACTTCTCTGTAAACTCTATGTCCAAATCCCATAATTTTTTCTTTTCTAGCAAATAGAGCATCTACCTCTTTTAATGCATGTTCAACATTATCAAACTGTAGTACAAATTTAATAGCAACTTCATTCGCTCCACCATGCAATGGACCTTTTAATGTACCAATACCAGTTGTCATACAAGAGTAAAGTCCTGATAGAGTTGAAGCGGTAATTCTATTTGCAAAAGTTGAAGCGTTAAATTCATGTTCTGCATATAAAGTAAGCATAGCATCCATCGCTTTAATCTCTACATCTAAAGGTTTTTTCTCTTTTAATCTATCTAAAATATACCCAGCAATTGTAGTTTCATCTGATTTTAGTTCTACTTCATGCCCTTTTTTATGCCAGTGGTGCCAGTAAATTAAAAATGACGGTAAAGCACCAAGCATTTTAGTAATAACATCCATTTGGTCTGAAAAATCTGTTTTTTCTGGAACTACACAACCCATAGCTGAAGTTGCTGTTCTCATTAAATCCATAGGATGAGTACTGTATGGCAAAGATTGTAAAACATCTTTAACAACTCTTGGTAATTCTCTTGCTGATATAATTTTTGTTTTAAAAGCTTCTAATTCCTCTTTATTTGGTAACTCACCTTTTAGTAAAAGATATGCTACCTCTTCAAATTCAGCTTTTAATGCTAAATCTGCAATATCATACCCTCTATAATTAAGTCCATTTCCTAAACCACAAGTACATATCGCTGATTGTCCTGCTTTTATTCCTGCTAATCCACCCATTTTACTCTCCTTTTAATTAAAATTTATTTTTTTCTTTTCTATTTTGTATATAAAACTAGCTTTTAGCTTTACCTTGATTGAATAATTCATCCATTTTATTTTCATAATCATGGTATCCTAACATATCGTAAAGCTCCATTCTTGTTTGCATAGTGTCAATTGTACCTTCTTGAGTACCTTTTTCTCTTAAATCTTGATATACGTTTAATGCAGCTTTATTCATTGCTCTAAATGCTGATAGCGGATAAAGAACCATCTCAATTCCAACTGAACCCAACTCTGTAGTTGTAAAGTATGGAGTTGCTCCAAACTCTGTAATATTTGCTAATACAGGAACACTCATCTGATCACAAAATTCTTTATACTCTTGTAAAGTGTGAATAGCTTCAGCAAAAATAGCATCAGCTCCAGCTTCAACATAAGCTTTTGCTCGTGCTACTGCAGCTTCTTGCCCTTCAGATGCGTGTGCATCAGTTCTAGCTATAATGTAAAAATCTGGATCTAACTCCATTTTAGCATCAACAGCAGCTCTTACTCTATCGCACATCTCTTCAGTTGATACTAACTCTTTACCTGGTCGATGCCCACATCTTTTTGCAGCAACTTGATCTTCAATATGAAGCCCAGCAGCCCCCGAACGAATAAACTCTTTTACTGTTCTAGCAACATTAAAAGCATGTCCCCAACCTGTATCAGCATCAACGATCAGTGGTGTATCACAAATAGAAGTAATACGTCTAATATCAATACAAACATCTTCAATCATAGTCATACCTAAATCTGGTAAACCATACGATGCATTTGCAATTCCCCCACCTGAAAGATAGATAGCCTTATAACCAACTCTTGTAGCTTGTAATGCTTGGTATGCATTAATAGTACCTACAATCTGTAGTGGTTTTTCCTCTTTTAGTGCTTGTCTAAATTTTTTCCCTGCGCTTATCATATAAATCCTTTTTTTTGTAATCACTTATTATACATTATTTATAAATTTTATCAGTGTATAATTTTTGTATAATAAATTACAATTTATTTATATAAATATCATATATGTATAATTATTGTACATATATTTATATATGTACTAGATATTTAATTGATGTATATAAACTGTGTTTTTAGAATATTGATTGAAATAATAGTTAGAAAAGAGAAAGGTAAAGTAAAGAGTTTACTTTACCTTTGGATAAGATTTTTATGGTTTACATCATTGAAAAAAGATCAACAAATTGATTAAAATTCATATTTTCTATTTTTTCTTGATCATAAGCAACCTTTTCAATTAAAGCACAATTTTTTGGACTTAATCGTGTAGCAATTGCATTTTTAAATTTTGTATTTAAAACAGGAATTCCCTCTTCTCTTCTTCTTCGATGTCCAATAGGATAATCAACTTCTACTTTTTGTGTTGAAGTTCCATCTTTGAAAAATACTTGAACTGCATTTGCAATAGATCTTTTATCTGCTTCTAAATATTCTTTTGTATATCTATCATCAACTTTTACTTCCATAATATCTCTTAGGGCATCAATTCGTGGGTCTGATGCAGATTCATCAGTGTAAGATTCTGCTGTTAGTTCTCCAAAAATCAAAGGATAAGCTACCATATATTGAATACAATGGTCTCTATCTGCAAAGTTAGCTAAAGGACCCACTTTATTAATAATTCTATGTCCTGATTCTTGTGTCGTGATTACAATTTTTTCAATTTCATCTATTCTATCTTTAACTTCTGGATGTAAAGTCATAGCGCATTCGCAAGCTGTTTGAGCATGAAACTCTGCTGGAAATGATATTTTAAATAAAATATTTTCCATAGTGTATGATTCAAAAGGTTGTGGGATATGTAAAACTTCACCTTTTTCTTTTTGTTTTTTCATTTTAACATCTTGAAATCCCCAATAATCAGCAGTTATAGCAGAGGGATATCCCATCTCACCACTTAGCGCTTTTAAAGCTAAATTAACACCCCTAGAAGAAGCATCTCCAGCTGCCCAAGATTTTCTTGAACCGGTATTTGGTGCATGTCTATAACATCTTAATGCTCCCCCATCAACAAAAGCATGTGAAACTGCATTTCTAACCTCTTCCATACTTCCTCCAAGCATTGCAGCAGCTACTGCTGTTGAAGCAATCCTTACTAACAAGACATGGTCTAAACCTTCAATATTAAAACAATTTTCTAAAGCTAAAATACCTTGAATTTCATGGGCTTTAATCATCGCAGTTAAAATATCTTTTACTTTTAAAGGTGCTTTTCCTTCGCTAATATTTTTTCTTGATAGATAATCCCCAACTGCCCAAATAGCACCTAAATTATCAGATGGATGTCCCCACTCTGCTGCAAGCCAAGTATCATTAAAATCTAGCCATCTTACCATACAACCTACATTAAAAGCAGCTCTTTCTGGATCTAATTGATAAGAAGTTCCTGGAACTTTTGCCCCCAAAGGTCTAAACTCAGCCCCAGGTACTACTGGTCCTAAAAGTTTTGTACACTCTGTATGCTCTAAGGCTAAAATACCTGTCCCTACTGTATCGATTAAACAAGATCGTGCTGTTTCATACGCTAACTCTGATTTTATTTCATAATCTACTGCATATTGTGCAATATCCGTTAAGATTTGATCAAACTCTGGTCTTGATGTATCCAATATTCCCATATCTGTACTCATAATTATATCCTTTTTTTATTATTTACTGATTGTAATAATTAATATCAGTATTATAGAGCAATTCTTTCTACTTTAAATGTATTATTATAAGAATTATTTTACAGTTTTATAACATTATCTTTTTTTTTGTATAATAGTTGTTCTTATGTTATATTTTGGTACAATGAGAGGAATAAAATAGAAGAGGGTGTATATGCAGTATAAGAATTCAATAGAGAAGTTTACTGAAATATTTAAAAAATCAAATTTAAGTATCTCTAAATTTGCTTCACTTATAGGCAAAGATAGAAGAACAGTAACATCTTGGATTGATAATATAAGCCAAATAGAGCCTAATGACGAGGTGAAAGATAAAATTTGTAGTATATTTAGATATCCAAATTCAATATGGGATGAACAGTGTAGTAGTAATGATTTTATTAAATTAATAACAGAAATTCCCCAAAAAGAGGTTCGTATTATTGATGATGATTATTTGGGACGTTTATCCTATATTATGAATTTAGAAGAGGGTGGTCGATTTGTTATTCAAGCACAATTTCCAGGTCCTATGTATAGAGATACTGCAGTCAAAAAAGTATATAAAACTAAAACTTCTCCTGAAATTGAAGAGTTGAAAAAAAAACGTATTGAAAAAATGCTCCGTTATGATTATGATACCACAGAGTGGTATTCTATTAAATCTGTTTTATCTTTTTGTTTTGCGTCTATAGGTAATTTTTATACAAAAGAGGAGAAAATAAAACTTTTAGAGTTGATGTATGAACTTTTTCATAATAATTATAATAAAAAACTTTTTTTGTTTGATTCTTTTTCAAGAAAAATTTATGGGATAGAAACAAATTATATCTCTATAAATGTAAAACAAAAGATTTTATTTTTTAAGTCACCTATCGAATCTGTTTTTATAGAGATTCAAAATAAAAATTTGGTAGAAAGGATGCATAAATATTACTCTTCCCCCGTACAAGCTCCATCGCATGTAAATTTTTTGGAGTCAGTTAAAATAATAAAAATTTTACAAGATGCATTAAAGTATAATAATAATCTAAAACAAACATACGAAATGATAAATAGAATGACAAATTATGGTGAGTTATTTTATAATAATTTAAGTGTTGATTTACAAAAAGAAGTTACCTCTCCCGTTAAATTGAAGAGGTAAACTTGATTTATTATTTATTGTAATTTTTTAGCTTCATTTACCCATGAATTAAATAGTGCTTTATTTGCTTTTAGCCACATATCAACATGTCTATTTATATCTTTGTCTTTATTCTCACCTTTTGATAAAAGTGTACTTTGAGCACTTAAGTCATTTGGATTGAGTTTCATTATAGAAAATAATTTTGCAATATCAGGATAGTTTTTTTCTACACTTTTATTTGCAACTATTCTTTGTGTTTGTATTTCAAATCCAAAATTTGCACCATTTGCTAATTTTGTATCTTTCCCACTTTTATTATCTGAAAATGGAACTTGTAACCAAACTACATCTTTGCCAGGTACGAGTTTCCCACTTACCCAATATGGAGTCCAAGACCAGTATAAAATAGGTTTACCACTTTTATATCTAGCTATAGTATTAGCAATCATAGCAGAATACTCACCTTGCTTGTGGTCAATTGTATTTTTTAAACCATACGCTTTAATATGATGATTTATTTGTTCAACTACTTCCCAACCTGGACTAGCTCCTGTTAAATCAGCTTTGCCATCTCCATCTATATCAAATAATTTAGCTAATTTTGGGTCTTTTAAATCACTAATATATTTTATATTATATTTATCAGCAGTTTCTTTATCTACTAAATAACCAACCGCACAGTTTGGTACATAAACACCTTTTCTATAAAGCTTTTTATCTCCCCCAGCACTATTATACATATTTACTTGAGTTGGATCCCAGTTATCCGCCATAAAATAAACATCTTTGCTTTTTGCATTTTGTCCTATAGTTTGAAATGCAACTTCATAAGCAACTTCTTGAATAGGTTCAACTTCATAACCTAGTTTTTCTAAAGCTCTATTAACAATTATGGTTTGAAATTTTTCCTCTAAAACAGGACTTTGAAGGGGATATACCTTCACCTTAGCATATAAACTTGAACTTAAAACAAGTCCTAATGTCAATAATAAAATTTTCTTCATCTAATCTTTCTCCTTTTTAATTAAATTATATACAAAACCAACTGGCCCTTTTTGGTACCATTTCGTTTTATCACTTTTATCTCTTTGTCCCATAGCTTGAGTTAGTCTATCTAGTATAATAGCAAGTAAAACTATACCCAATCCACCAATGGCAGCTAGTCCAATATCTAGTCTTCCTATACCTCTTAAAACCATTTGACCTAAACCACCAACAGCTATCATCGAAGCAATAACAACCATAGAAAGCGCTAACATTAAAGTTTGATTTATTCCTGCCATAATTGTAGGCATAGCTACAGGAATTTGTACTTTAAATAACATCTGTGAAGAACTCGCTCCAAATGATCTTGATGCTTCTATTAAATCCTCAGGTACTTGTCTAATTCCTAAGTTTGTAAGCCTAATGAGTGGAGGAAGTGCGAATATAATTGTTACAATCACTCCTGGTACATTTCCTATTCCAAAAAGCATAACAATAGGTATTAGATATACAAAAGCAGGAGTTGTTTGCATGGCATCTAGGATGGGTCTAATTATACTATCAACTGTATCACTTTTTGCACACCAAATTCCTAAAGGTAGTCCTATAAGAATAGAAAATAATACTGAGGTTATAACTAAAGCTAGGGTAACCATGGACTGTTCCCACGCACCTATAAATCCTATTAGGAAAAAAGAGACAAAAGTACCTAAAGCTAGCTTTTTACTCGCAAATTGTAAGGCTAAGAGAGTAAAAAATAAAATAACAATATAGGGATTTAAAAATAGCAAAAAACTTTCAACAGCTTTTAAAACCATATCTATAGGTGCTTTTGCACTTAAAAAAAACTCCCTATAATTTTCAACAACCCAATCAATACCATTATTTGTCCAAGTATCAAAAGGGATAATCGCATCCTCAAAAGGATTTAAAATATCAAAAGAACTATCCTCTACACCATTTGGTGCACTATCCCAATCTGTAGTTGTTTCTTGTTTAGTTTGTGAGGCTGCATTTCCCCATGGATCACTACTCATTTTCTGCTCCTTCATCAAATACTCTTAATAATCTACTTTTTGAGATACTTCCCTTATATTTACCATTATTATCTACTACTGCAAGTGGATATTCGTGTTTGGCAACTTCAGAAATAAACTCTGAAATTTGTAAATTTTCATTGATTGATGTAGTACAATAAATAGCATCTTTTAAAGTTCCATTTATAATGCTTTGTTCTTTTAAAGAATCTAAAGTTAAAAGCCCCAAATAAGTCCCATCTGTTTGTATAAAATAGGCATAATCTTCATTGAAACCTCCAATATATTGAAGAGCAGTTTTTATTCCATTGGTTTCTTTGTCTATAATCGTTGGTCGCGTTTTTTTTGCTATATGCGTTGCTCTTAAAACTGAAGTTACATCAACCCCTTTAAAAAATGACTTTATATAATCATTTGCAGGATTATTTATAATCTCTTCTGGAGTTCCTATTTGAGAGATCTCACCATTTTGCATAATGGCAATTCTATCACCTATTCTAATGGCTTCATCTAAATCATGAGATATAAAAACAACTGTTCTTTTATCTTTACTTTGTAGTTCGAGTAGTTCATCTTGCATCTCTGTTCTAATAAGCGGATCAAGAGCTGAAAATGCCTCATCCATAAGTAAAATATCCGGATTGCTCGTTAATGCTCTAGCTAGTCCTACGCGTTGCTGCATCCCTCCACTTAACTCAGAAGGATAGGATTTTTCATAGCCTTTTAATCCAACTTGCTCCAATGCTTTTTTTGCAGCTTCATATCTTTGTTCTTTGGGTACACCACTTAAATCTAAACCAAAAGAGGTATTATCTATGATATTCATATGTGGCATAAGTGCAAAAGATTGAAAAACCATAGATATTTTTTTTCTTCTTATATCTATAAGTTCTTTATCACTTAAATTTGTGATATCAATATCATCTATAAGTATTTGTCCACTACTAGGTTCTATAAGTCTATTTAAAAGTCTTACCAAAGTAGATTTCCCTGAACCTGAAAGTCCCATTATTACAAATATTTCACCCTCTTTTATCTCAAAACTTGCATTTTGCACACCAATAGTCATAGAAGTTTTTTGAAATATCTCCTCTTTTGATAAACCTTCTCTTAACATCTTTAAAGCTTTTTTTGGGTCAGAACCAAATACTTTAAAAACATTTTTTATAATAAGTTTCTTCCTTTCGATAAAATCTCCTTTATTTTTTACTTAGAAAAACCACACACAAGATAGCTAGTTTTTGGTTAAGATTCCTTGAAATAAACTTAAGCAAAGTAAAATTTTTATTTAGTTAGCATATGATAAACCCAAAGTTAAGGAGAAAAATGATGAAACTACCTGTCCCTTTAGTGGAAAATACCTATAAGAGTTATGAAAACTATATAAACCCACTTCTTACCTCAGAGGAGTTTGAAAAAAATAAAATTATTTCAGATAATTTTTTTACTAATACTGCTCCCATTTTACAAAAATTACTTGAAGAAGAGAAACAATTATCAACAACTTCTTGGATTTATAAACACTGGATAGATATGTATTTAAATTGTAAAGGTTCTTCAAATATAGATGCAAATTTCTGTTTTGATATAACTTTTCCACAAAATTTTGAAGATAAGAATGGTGAGGAAACCTTAAATATATTTTCAAAATCTTTATCCAAAGTTTGTAAAGATTTTATAAGTGGCAATTTTGATGAAGTGGTAGATGCAAGGGGTACAAAACTTTGTTTAAATCAATTTAGTATCTTAAAAGGTGCTTCAAGGGTACCCAAAAATGGTGTTGATGAATATAACATTAGTCAAATATCAAGTAACTATATGACAATCTTTTATAAAGATAATTTATACAAAATTGAAGTATTTAATGAAAATGAAGTTTTTGACCTTGAAGAAGCTATAAAAGAGATTATTGAAAACTCAACTCAAAGTGATAGTTTACTAAGCTCGTTTAGTTTTTTAGAAACTAAAGAATCTGCAAAAATAAGAGAAGATCTATATGTGGCAAATCAATATTTTGATGTAATTGAGAATAGCCTTTTTAACATAAGTATCATAGATAAAGATTTTAAAAGTGAAGAAGAAAAAAGAGAATATATGCTATATCTTGATGGCTCTAACTCTTGGATTTTAAAACCTTTAAATTTTATTTATAATC
>PDWI01000817.1_pt1 | contig 50700 bp, 35 predicted proteins | sample 1430891 | NCBI WGS metagenome assembly PDWI01 (sample SAMN01162508, study PRJNA174530) | Oral metagenome, whole genome shotgun sequencing project. | biome: Marine environment; feature: Marine mammal; material: Swab sample of the gingival sulcus; isolation source: swab sample of gingival sulcus... | reverse complement strand
CACACACAACAAAACCGCAAAAACTTTAAATTAACTTATATTTAACTTATATTTTTTAGCAAAATAACTTTAATTCAATTATAAAAACTTTATTTTTGTAACTCCTAAAATCATACAAAACAATGAATATAGAAAATAAGTTTTACCCGTGTGGTATGGTGGCGATATTGGAAACAATCGCAATGTTTGTATGAACATAGGACACCTAAACCGTGCGGGTTTTATAATTCCTAAAATCATACAAATATGAGTAAAGAAGTAGATTTAAAAGTATTAAAACACCACTACGACAAACACGGCATTCAGCCCGATATGTTAAGAACTTCGCTTGAAATATCGGAATATTTAGAACGCCAATTGACAGACGTTTGTAAAAAGTTAAAACAACAAATGCAATGTAAAACACAAGCGTATCATTATATTTTAAACACTAATCAATATTATAAGTTTAAGGAGTATTCAGAACAACACCCTTACACGTGTTTTTTAGATGATATTTTAATAAAAGACTTTGAAAGATACGAAAAATTTATTGACAAAGAAAAATTTAAACGTCTGCACGGTTTAAACTACCTTTAAATAACGTTTAAACAAAAAGCCCGTACAAATTGCACGGGCTTTTTTATCAAATGTTTATTTGTTGCACAAAAATATAACAAATATTTTAATAAAAAACTATCAGTACAAAAGTAGTGTTTTTTGTGTAAGTAAAAAACGCAAAAATGACTTTTTAATGTCGGCGTGGGTACAATGGTGGGTACAAGTACTAAAAAGAAAAACCGCAAATTACTGACTATCAATAATTTGCGGTTTTTAGTGGCGGAGAGGAAGGGATTCGAACCCCCGAAACGCTTTTGACGTTTACTCACTTTCCAGGCGAGCCTCTTCAACCACTCGAGCACCTCTCCTTTATTTGCAGCAAAGATATTTAAAATGTATAAAATACCAATATACGCATAAACCTCTTTAAATAATATAATCTAAAATCCGCACTATACCTATAAGCATTGTAACTAAAATTACAATAAAAAAATCAACCACCTTTTTCTGCTTTGCAACACATAACAAATTCACATCTTATAGATTATCAGTTATTTATCTAAAAACTAAATAAAAACTATTTTTATACATTTTTGTTATCTTTATTTATTTTACATAAGTTTGCAACGCATTTTTATATTTAGAATAAACTAAAATAAATACAACAAAGTTCATAAGATATTTTAGCTAATATATTATGAACTTATTTAATTATATAAACATAAATAAAAATTTTAATAAAAAATGAATTCTAATAAAATAACAAAAGCGGACGCGTTACACTATCACCAGAATAAACGCCCCGGAAAGTTAGAGGTAATACCTACTAAACCTTACCGCACACAACGCGATTTAGCATTAGCTTACAGCCCAGGTGTTGCAGAACCTTGTTTAGAGATTGAGAAAAACCCTGAAGACTCATACCTATATACAGGAAAAGGCAATCTAGTTGGAGTAATATCAAACGGAACAGCAGTTCTTGGTTTAGGTAATATTGGTGCCGAAGCAGGAAAACCCGTTATGGAAGGCAAAGGGCTTCTTTTTAAGATATTTGCCGACATCGATGTTTTTGACATTGAAGTAGATGAATCAGACCCTGAAAAGTTTATAACAGCAGTAAAAGCAATAGCTCCAACATTCGGAGGAATAAACTTAGAGGACATAAAAGCACCTGAATGTTTTGAGATTGAGCGTCGTTTAAAAGAGGAATTAGACATTCCCGTTATGCACGACGACCAACACGGAACAGCAATAATATCAGCAGCAGGATTACTTAATGCACTAAAAATCAGCGGTAAAAAAATTGACCAAGTTAAGATTGTGGTTAATGGAGCTGGTGCTTCAGCTGTAGCTTGTACTCGTCTGTACATCGCATTAGGAGCTAATCCGGAAAATGTTGTTATGTGCGACAGTAGAGGCGTAATAAACGAAAAACGCACTGACTTAAACGAACAGAAAAAAGAATTTATAACAAAACGTGATGTTAGCACTTTAGAGGAAGCAGTAAAAGGAGCTGATGTATTTTTAGGACTTTCAGTTGCTGATATTATGAGCCCTGAAATGCTAAAATCAATGGCTAAAGACCCTATTGTATTTGCTTTAGCTAACCCTAATCCTGAAATTGCTTACGAAACAGCAATGAAAACTCGCTCCGACCTTATCATGGCTACTGGTCGTTCCGACTATCCTAACCAAATAAACAACGTATTAGGATTCCCATACATATTCAGAGGAGCATTAGACGTAAGAGCTACTGCTATTAACGAGGAAATGAAAATTGCATGTGTTAATGCAATTGCTAAATTAGCTCGTGAAGTTGTACCTGAGTCGGTAAACATTGCTTACAACGAAAAAAACATAACCTTCGGAAGACACTACATTGTACCGAAAGCATTAGACCCACGATTAGCCGCATCAGTTGCTACTGCAGTAGCTCAAGCAGCAATCGAATCAGGCGTTGCTCGTAAGGAAATTACTGATTGGGATAAATATCAACGTCAGTTAAATAAAAAATTAGGCATTGATAATGAGCTAATAAGAACCTTACACAACAAAGCTAAGCTTAATCCTAAGCGTGTTGTATTTACCGAAGGAGATAACTATAATGTTATAAAAGCGGCTTACATAACATCTATTGAAAAAATAGCTGAGCCTATCCTTATCGGAAATAAAGACCTAATTCAACAAATAGCAAAAGAAAATGATGTAAATATAGCAGGTATCGAAATTATAGATATAAACAATCTACCAACCGACAAAAGAGCTAAATATGCTCAAAGATTACATGAAAAACGTTACCGCGAAGGCTATACTATTACTGAAGCTCAGGAGAAATTAGCTGGACGTAACTACTTCGCATCAATGATGGTTGAGGTAGGCGATGCCGACGCTATGATTACAGGATATGCTATAAAATACGAATTAGCTATAAAGATAATAAAAGAAGTTATCGGCTTAGACAAGGGTATGCCTGACTTTACTGGCGTTAACATAATGATGACTAAACGAGGACCATTATTCTTTGCCGACACAACAACTGGTATCGAGAACAATATCGACAGTATAATAAGTACAACATTAGCAACAGCTAAATTGGTTAATCAGTTTAACATACAGCCTCGTATTGCTATGTTATCGTATGCTAACTTCGGAGCTGTTAAAAAACCACGTTCAATGTTTGTTCACAAAGCAGTTGAGTATTTACACACACACTATCCTTCATTAATTGTTGATGGAGAAATAAGTGCCGACTTTGCCTTAAATACTAAGAAAAGAGATGAGATATTCCCATTCACTAAATTAAAGGAGAAAGAGGTAAATACACTAATATTCCCAACCTTAGACGCTGCCAACATTTCTTACAAATTACTAAAAGAGCTTGGCAATGCTGAAAGTATTGGACCTATCTTAGTAGGTGCTGCTAAACCTGTACACGTTGTTCCTTTACATGCCGCAGTTCGCGACATAGTAAATATGACAGCAGTAGCAGTTATCGATGCTCAACGTAGTAATTCAATTGAATAACTCAATAAACCAAACATAAAAAAATAGAGTTGCAATATGCAACTCTATTTTTTATTCCTAAAACTAAACAAACACTAAATATAGCCCTCTCCTAACGGAAGACCTTTACTAGCCATTTCTTTTGTTATCTCTTTTATCATATGTTCTTTTTCCTTTAAAGGAAGAAAAGCCGACTTAAATCCATTAAGTATTAGATACTTCAAATCATCTGCTGAAAAGCCATACTTTTCAATAGCAACCATATACTCATCGGTTAACGACACATTTGATATTAATCTATTATCCGTATTTATTGTTACACGGATACCTAAATCAAAATAAAATTTTATTGGATGATTCTCAAAACTATCAACTGCTTTAGTTTGCACATTGGAAGTAATACACATCTCTAAAGGAATACGATGGTCGTTTACATAATTCAGCAAGTCGCCATCTTCACGCAAACGTGTGCCATGTCCTATTCGGTTTGCACGTACTACATGCAACGCCTGATGTATCGACTCAGGACCATAAGCCTCTCCTGCATGAACAGTTGTATTTATATTATTATTTATTATTAGATAGAAAGATTCTCTATGGGCTTTAGCAGGGAAGCCATCTTCGGCTCCAGCTAAATCAAAACCTACCACTCCTTTATTTTTATAAGCAACCGATAACTCAGCTAAAGTAATTGAAATCTCAGGAACCGTATGTCTTAATCCACATATGATAATACCTATCTTAATATTAAAATCTTTTTCTGCCTGTTCTTTTCCTTCCAAAACAGCATCTACTACTTGAGTTAACGTTAACCCTTTGTTTACATGAAGGATTGGAGAAAAGCGTATTTCTAAATAACGCACATTCTCTTCTGCACAATCCTCGCCTAACTCATAAGTTGCCCTAACCAATGCCTCTTTTGTTTGCAAAACCGAACAAGTAACATCAAATGGCTGTAGATATTCCTTCAAACTCTTACAGTTCATTCCTACTGCAAGATAATCGGTTAACTCCTCTTCTGTTTGCTTGGGCAATTTTACATTTTGTTTTTTTGCCAATTCTATAATTGTTTTTACCCTCATAGAACCATCTAAATGACAATGCAATTCTGCTTTTGGCAAACTTTTTATCAATTCTCGTGTTAATTTCATATATTTTAAATTTGCAACCACATTTAAGGATACAGTCATCTTCAAATATGGTTTGTTTAATATTTATAGTTTTATTTTAATATTTAGATATTGAACAACTTCCACCATTATAAACCTAACAAATGGACAATAACTAATAATATTACTAATTAAAGCTATCAAATATAATTAAAAATAGTACAATTGCAATAATTTATTTGATTTATATTAAGAATTACTATAAAACAACTTCTTTACACACTAAGAAAAAAACAGCAAATAAAAGTCTACAACGCAGTAATATGTAGACAAAAAAAGAGAGAAACAATAAATTGTTTCTCTCTTTTTTTGTTTAGCTCCCCCTCTTGGACTTGAACCAAGGACCCCCTGATTAACAGTCAGGTGCTCTAACCAGCTGAGCTAAGGAGGAATAAAACAAATAAAAAAATAAGCTCCCCCTCTTGGACTTGAACCAAGGACCCCCTGATTAACAGTCAGGTGCTCTAACCAGCTGAGCTAAGGAGGAATATTTTTTTATTTTTTTCGGTTTGCGAAATTAAACTTAGTTTTTCACAAAACCAAATATTTTAAAGCATTTTTTTCAAAAGAACTAAAACTTACAAAAGTACGCCTATAACTTATGACGTCTTTCGTCTGATACTGTAAGTTTTTTTCTACCTTTAGCTCTTCTTGACGCTAAAACTTTTCTACCTGCTTTTGTTGACATTCTTTCGCGAAAACCATGTTTGTTTTTTCTTTTTCTGCGAGAAGGCTGAAATGTTCTTTTCATTGTTTTAATTTTTTATGACTTTATTTCAAGTCTGTTTGTTTATTCTTTTTTGAAAAATTGCAAAACAATACCTTAATTAAATATGAATTGCACCTCTATTTTTTAAGGACGACAAAGATATATATATTTTTTTTTTGAAACAATTTTTTTTGCATAAAAAAAGTTCTACTTAATAAAGTAAAACTATACTATATTTTTTCGCAAAAGAAAATATTGATTATAATACATTAATTACTAATAAAATAAGAAAAATTAGTCAGCAACTAATACTTGCGACTCTCTTTTCGCATGCATTTTAATATATCTTTTACATTGCTCCTTTCGGTCGTACCCTAACATTATACCCAATATAAAATCTTGCTCAGGTGTATAATCGGATAGTACAATATTTTCAAATGACCTTATTATATCAACACAATATTTACTTCCAAAAAATATATTTATTTTATTACTATTTACCTCTTGTACTATATAATCTATATTTTTTTGGTTTAGAATAAATTCCGCTAAATCGCGTTGTTCACTACTCATCGTATGCAAAATCATATTCCTAATACCTTTATTATACTCATATATATGATGTATGAGTATTTGGATATCTGCATTTCTATATTTAGAGCAATCTATATTCATAAATAATATTATGTATAATATATATATAACGAATAAAAAGTTCGAGTATTAAACTCGAACTTTAATATTAGTCATTTGAAATATTTCAAATTATGGTATTAATTAAAAATTTCCTTTTATACTTTCAACCCAGTTAGCTACTCGTTCTTCAGTAAGGTCGCCTTGATTTTCTTCGTCAATTGCTAAACCAACAAATTTACCATCAACCACTGCCTCTGAAGACTCGTGCTCATAACCGTCAGTATCTACTGCACCTACTATTTTACATCCTTTTTCTTTAACTACTTCATATATTTTTGCCATACCCTCAACAAAGCTATCTGCATATGAACCACTATCACCTAATCCGAATAGTGCTACTGTTTTTCCATTAAGGTCTGCACTTTCAACCTCATCTATAAAACTTTCCCAGTCGTCTTGTAAATCACCTATACCCCAAGTTGAAGTTCCAAAAATAAGGTTATCAAATTCTGCTAATTTGTCAGCTGGAGAATCTGCTACGTCAAAAGCCTCAGCTCCTAATAATTCAGCTATTTGCTGTGCTACACTTTCGGTATTTCCTGTTGATGAACCGTAAAAAATTGCTGTGTTACTCATAATTTTAATCTTTTAATTTATAATTTATATTAATTTATATACTGAATGTCTGTTAGTTGTTTGTTATCAATTAACTCTAAACCAACACCGTCAACACTTGCTTGTAGTAATAACTCTTTAAATTCATAAAGCTCATTTTTATCAAAAAGCATATTAAAATTTTTATGACCTATAGGTATTACTATACTCCGTCTAAAACTTGTTGTCTGATTTAACCTAGCACACTCCTCAACATCTAACTCTTCAAAAAACATTACAAAGTCTTCAAAATCGGATTCACTAAAATTAAAATTCAGATTTTTATATTCTATATGTATAGCATTACATTTACTACACTTAAATACCTTTCCGTTAATTGTATGATTTATAACCACTTTAAATAATTTAGTGTTAAATTTTACTATATATATTTTATTTTAATTTTAATAAAAAAAACTTGAGGTCAAAAAAAGGCATTTTTTTACAAAAACGCAACCCCCTTTTATGGGGAGATTACATAATTTATATCCCCATAAAAGGGGATATGGATATTTATATATTTTTAATGCACAAAAATATTTAGCAGAAAAACTATTGTTTTAACAAACAATTTATTATTATTGCACTTATTGATATAAATGTTTAACTTAAAAAATTTAAAACTTATGAGTAATATGACAGCACAACAATATATGGATAGAGAAGATAAGTTTGGAGCTCACAATTATCATCCACTTCCTGTTGTTTTAGAAAAAGGTGAAGGTATATACGTATGGGATACCGACGGTAAAAAATATTTTGACTTTTTATCAGCATATTCAGCTGTAAACCAAGGGCATTGTCACCCTAAAATTTTAAAGGCTTTAACTGACCAAGCTCAAAAATTAACATTAACATCTCGTGCTTTTTACAACAATGTACTTGGCGAATACGAGGAGTTTGTTACAAAATACTTTGGGTACGACAAAGTTTTACCTATGAATACAGGTGCTGAGGCTGACGAAACAGCATTAAAATTAGCTCGCCGATGGGGAGTTGCAAAAAAAGGCATTCCTAACGACGAGGTGAAAATTATTTGTTGTGATGGCAACTTTCACGGACGTACTATTACAATAATTACTATGTCAAACGATCCTGAATCGTATGACAATTACGGACCATTAACTCCAGGATTCATTCGCATACCTTATAACGATAGCGATGCTTTAGAAAAGGTACTTGAAGAACATGGAAAAACAACAGCGGCTTTCTTACTTGAGCCAATACAAGGCGAGGCTGGCGTTTTTGTTCCTGACGATGGCTATTTAAAGAAATGTTACGATTTATGTAAAAAACACAACGTATTATTTATGGCTGACGAGGTACAAACTGGCATAGCACGTACTGGAAGAATGCTAGCTTGCGACCATGAAAACATACGTCCTGATGTATTAATACTTGGTAAAGCAATATCTGGTGGTGTTATTCCTATCTCTGCTGTTTTAGCTGACGACGATATTATGCTAACTATTAAACCTGGCGAACACGGTTCTACATTTGGAGGATTCCCATTAGCTTGTAAGGTAGCTCAAGCAGCTTTAGAGGTTGTTAAAGAAGAAAAATTAGCTGAAAATGCTGAAAAAATGGGTAAGATATTCCGCGAAGAATTAAACAATGTACAATCGGATATGATTGAACTTGTTAGAGGTAAAGGTTTACTTAACGCTGTTGTTATTAAACCTAAAAATGGCAAAACAGCTTGGGACGTTTGTGTAGCTATGAAAGAGAATGGTTTAATTGCAAAACCAACTCACGGACACATTATTCGTTTTGCTCCTCCGTTAACTATAACTGAGGCAGAGCTAAGAGAAGCTATCGAAATTATAAAGAAAACTCTTAAACAATTTGAGTAAAAGTAACATCTGAAAATGTAAACTTTTATTACCGACATAAAAAGATAGGCTGTGCAATTTTATTACACAGCCTATTATTTTTAACAACTCTCCTATTACTTATAGAACATTTAATAATTGTTCTTTTATTTTTTCAAGTTCATCTTTCATTAATATTACATATTTTTGAATATCTGAATCATTTGCTTTTGAGCCTAAAGTATTTATCTCTCGACCTATCTCTTGCGATATAAATCCTAACTTTTTACCCACAGGCTCCGATATATCTGTAGTTTTAATAAAGTAATCGCAATGGTTATCCAATCGCACTTTCTCTTCAGTAATATCTAATTTTTCAAGATAATATATTAATTCCTGCTCTAAACGATTTTCATCAACATTATCAAGCCCCACTGTATTTGCTAGGTTATTTTTTATACGCTCCTCTATCTTAGATACCCTATTTTTTTCATAAGGTTCTATCTGCTTTAACAAACTTTTTATTTTTATAACTCTGCCCTTAATATCTTGTTCTAACGCACTACCCTCTTGTTTTCGGAAAGATATTAAATTATCAATAGCCTCATCCAAAGTCTTATTTATACTATTGATATCTTCCTCGTTAAAATCAACCTCTGGCGTTGATATAGTATCAGGTAACCGCATAATAACTGACAAAATATCGTCAGATATAGGTATTCGGAATTTATCAGACAAATTATTAAATTCATCATAATATTTTTTTACAACCACCTCATTAATTGGCATTGTTTGTTTATCAGCATCTACCTCCTCGGTTAAAGTCAACTCTACCTTACCTCTAAATAATCGCTGAGATATAATTGTTCGCATTTGCATCTCAATCTCTTTATATGCCTGAGGAACTTTTATAGCTAAATCTAAATGTTTACTATTAAGAGTTTTTATTTCGATACTTATAGTTTTATTGGCAAGTTTACATTCTGCCTTACCAAAGCCTGTCATTGATACTAACATATGTATTCATTAAATAATGTTTCTGCAAAATTATTAAAAACAAACTTAAATAATTATTATTTTTTTATTTATTTGTACGAACAAAAGTAAAAAACTACTATATGTTTATAGCTAAAGAAAAAATAAAATCAAATATTGGGGAATATATTATATATATGTTTCAGATTGAAGATTTGATACGTGCATCAAAGTTTAATCGCGAATGGATTGAGAATAACATAATTAATCAGTACTCAGATAATGACTTACAAAAACAAGAGATAAAGGATTGGTATTTTGGCTTAGCTGACCTAATGGAGGAGGAAAAAATACAAGAAAAAGGACACCTAAGTTTTTTACAGAATAAAATAAATGAAGTATTTGAATTTCATTTATTTATGTTACAATCGCCCAAACATTCTGATTATGTTACTATATACAACAACACTAAAGAAGAGTTGCAAGAGTTAAACAAATTGCAACAAAACAATAACAATAATATTGTTATGATTATAACAAGTGCTTTATATGGGTATCATTTATTAAAGATGCAGAACAAAACCATTACCCAAAGCACTACAAATGCCATGGTTAAACTTGCCACTTTACTAAATAAGCTATCTGAAAAATTCAGGACTTATGAACTTGGCGAGAAAAAAGTTTTTTAAATATTGTTAATTACAATCTTAACCCCATCACTAATATATCATCAACCTGATTACGAGCACCTTGCCAATCCACTAGAGTTTGTCTTATTTGCTCTTTTTGGTCTTTCATAGGAAGGTCTTTTATTTTGAACAATAATTGTTTAAAACGCTTAGTTAAGAATTTCTTGCCAAATTCTCCACCAAATTGGTCAATAATACCATCTGAGAATAAATAGAACGAATCGCCCTCCTCTAAATTAAAATTATGCGTTTTAAATGATGATAAAACAATATTAGACACATCACTTGTTATCGGAATTTTATCCCCTGCAACCTCAACAAATTCACCTTTATTAAACAAAAACATTGGACGCAATGCTCCTGCATACTGCAAATTTTTATGCTCTTTATCCACCACTGCTATTGAAATATCCATTCCGTCAGAATTTTTACTATTAATGTCTGCTTGTAATGATATCTTTAGCTTTCTGTTAAGATGTTTTAATATTTCAGCAGGATCTTCCACTCCATTTTGTATCACAATAGCATTTAATAAGTAATTACCTATTATTGACATAAATGCCCCTGGCACACCATGACCAGTACAATCAACCGCTACAACAAAATATTTATTATGTATACGATGATACCAATAAAAATCACCACTTACAATATCTTTAGGTAAGAATAAAACAAAGCTATCAGGAAAGTCCCTATTTATTTGCCTTACTGTAGGCATAATCGCCGTTTGTATCCTTTTAGCATAACGAATACTATCTGTAATTTCTTCTTGATGTAATTCTAATTCTTCTTTATGCTGTATTGCTATTTGTTTTTGAAGTTCTGCATCCTGCTTTTGTCTATTAAGTAGCTCCTCATATTGCTTTAGCTTAGTTATATCCGTATCCATAGCTATAAGCATTTCAACTTCATTTTTCTCATTAACAATAGGCGTTAATGTTGTATGAAACCACAATTGAATATCATTATCTACAGCCTCATAAACAGTCTCATAAGTAACAGTTGTTTTTTGTGTTAAACAAGCATTAAATATATGTTTAATATTTTTATTTTTACTATACTCAAAGATTGATTTAGGTGCTGACTTTACATAATCATCATAACTTTCTTTTGTTATAAATTCAAAAGCCTTATTAAACCATTCTAGATACCCATCTGCAGTAAAAATACTCATTAAGTTATTGGTTTTTTCAACCACAAATAAAAGTTTATTCAAGTCCTGATTTTTCTGCTCTAATAAACTTTTTTGAGCTTTTAGTTCTTCTCTACTTGCAAGCAATTCTTCTTGCTGTGCTTTCATTTCCTCTTGCTGTGAAATCAATTGATAAGTTCTGTCCGAAACAACTTTTTCTAAATTATTATTTAAATGATTTAATTGAACGTGCGATAATCTAAAATGAATCATAAAAACATAAAAGATTAACACAAAAGCACTTAACATCAACAACATTTCTATTATTCCTGTATATTCCACTCCTACTTGCCAACTAAACACATAAACCAAATAGAACATATATATTATTAAAACAATAATTATTCCTGTATATTCGTCAAAACATTTATTTCCATGCCTCTTATTAACAATAAATGAACTCAAGAATACAAAGAACAATAATAATGCTTGTAAGAAAAATATTTGTTGATGTAACTCAACCGTAGGTGCAATTATAGTTACAACATACATTACAAGAAAATAATATTTTGATACTTGATAAAATAAGTTTAAGAACTTATGTTGTTTAATTATAGGAAAACGCTCTCGGTTAAACAACAAAGCAAACAACATAATAGAATTCACAAAAAATTTACCTACATAAACATTTAGCATCATTGATGTTGGTAATATATATTTAAATATCACCATATTCTTCCACAAAGAGAAAAGAATAATAAATACGAATGTTAACATAAGAAACAACAATTGTTTTTTATAATCTAACATATAAAGCATTATTAAAAACACAAACATTAATAATGCTAATACATATAAAACCCCAGCTTTAAAGGAACTTACCTTTGACACCTTACTATACTCAGAGTAACTCATTATAGTAAAAGGAAAACAAAACATATTGCTTAACCCTGTAACCTTAATGAGTATTGTATCCTTAGATTGTGGTCTTAAGTGTATTTTATACAAGAAATATTTATCATCTATCTGCCGTTGAGAATAAGGATAAAACACACCCAAATTAACTGAAGAGGGATTAAATGTTGAGTATATACTCATTTTAGGGATAAGAGAATTTTTAACCCTTAAAAGTAAATATTGTTCTTTATCGTTTTTGTTATCTAAAACAAATTTATACCAACAATTATACTGTTCGTTATCTTTAAATATTAAAGCATCATCTGATATAAAATAGTTGTTATCAAATTTTAAAGATGATACATCTTTATAATCTAAGGTATTAGTAGAATCAATAAAATACAATACCCTACCTTTTAATGAGATTGAAGATATTGGTTCTTTATCTATTATAATATCTGTATATGGTTGGCTAACACAAACCAACACATTACACAAAAAAAATAATAATATACAAAATCTTCTCATTTTATTAGTATTCTTAAGGTCTTGCAATATAATAAAAAAATAAAAAAACAATTAAGATATTAGTTAATATTCACACATAGCCTTATTTAAGATAACAAATATATGTAATTTCTTACAAACAAGCACACGGAGAATAAGCATAATACAGAAAAAAAGACTTTTGTCATAAAATAAAATAACAAAAGTCTTCTTTTTCTTTAATACTAGCCTAATTTAGTATTATTTGTTGTTGCGTTTCTTAAATTCTTTTATTGCATTATCTAAAAACTCAACAAAACTATCTACATTCAAATCGTAAGCCTTTGGGGTAACTAATAATTCCTCAGAACCATCTATTAAACAGTAATAAGGCTGTGCATTAGTTTTGTATCTAGTTATTTGCATATCTGCATTTCGTTTTCCTAAAGTTTTTATCATCTTACCATTATACGATGACTTAAACCACTCATCTTTAGGTAATTTTATTACTTTATCATCAACATATAAAGCAACTACCACAAAATCCTTTTTTAAACGCTTAAGCACACGTGGGTCTTTCCAAACTACCGACTCCATTTCTCTACAATTAACACAACCATGACCTGTAAAGTCAATAAATAAAGGTTTATTTTGAGCTTTTGCACAAGCTAATGCCTGTTCGTAATCAAAATAGCCTTTTATTCCGTGTGGTAAATGCAAATGCTCTGCATATTTAGCTTTTTCACACTGAGCAGTTTCATCGTTACTTGTTACTGCCTGTGTATCTGATGACCCTCCGTACAACTCAAAACCAAGCTCAACATTTTCACGAGTAATACGCTCCATGTCAAAATCTAAAGTTGTTTGTGGTGGCAAATATCCTGCTAATGCTTTAAGTGGTGCCCCCCACATACCAGGTATCAGATAAATAACAAAGGTAAATGTTACTATTGATAATGCTAAACGTGGTACTGATAAGAATTTAACATCGCTATCATGTGCAAATTTTATTTTACCTAATAAATATAATCCTAATAAAGTAAATGTTACTATCCATATTCCTAAATACACCTCTCTATCTAACAGTCCCCAGTGATAAGTCTGGTCAGCTACACTTAGGAACTTAAATCCTAAAGCTACCTCAATAAAACCTAACACCACTTTTACTGAATTTAACCAACCTCCTGATTTTGGCAACTTTTTAAGCCACGATGGGAAGAATGCAAATAAAGTAAATGGTAAAGAGAATGCTATTGAAAACGCTAACATTGTAATAATTGGCTCCCATATTTCTCCTTGTGTTGATTTAACAATTATAGTTCCGATAATAGGACCTGTACAAGAGAAAGAAACCAACACTAAAGTCATTGCCATAAAGAACGCTCCTATTAAACCACCTTTATCTGCCTTACTATCAGCTTTATTCACCATACTACTTGGTAAAACAATTTCAAATGCACCAAAGAATGATGCCGCAAAAGTCATAAATATCAAGAAGAATAGTATGTTTGGTATCCAGTGAGTACTTAACCAGTTAAATATATCAGCTGTTATTGACTCACCTCCAATAAAATAAGTTATTCCGATAATAGCTGCTATAGGTAATGTATACAATACAACAATAGAAATTCCGTAAACGGCAGCCATAAGTTTACCTTTAGCTTTATTTTCACCACCTTTCATAAAGAAAGAAACTGTCATAGGAACCATTGGGAATACGCATGGAGTAAGCAAAGCTGCAAATCCCCACAATATTGCCTCAATAATAACTCCCCACAACGATACTGATTTTGCTTTACCTCCTGCATCATCAGCACTAGTCAATGTAGCCTCTTCGCCTTTTAACAAGAATTCAAAATCATCATCAAGCTTAACACATTGACCGTTATTACACGACATATAATCAATTATACCTGAAACGTATGCTACATCGCCTGTTATTTTAACTTTTTGAGAGAATACTGCCTCATCTTTAAACCATCGACTAGTTGCTTGTGCTAACTCCTCAAATTCCTCATGAACCTCCGACAACTCCAATACAGTATCGACAAACTCCACTCCAACAATACTATCAAATTCAAAACGTGTTGGTAACGAGAAGTTTTTAGGGTCAAGATACTGTGCATATAAATGCCATCCCTCATCAATAGTTGCTTTAAAAATAAGTTCGTACTCAGTATCATTTACCTGCTTTGTTTCAAACTTCCACTTTACGGGTTGCTGTATATCTTGCGAAAATAAAGTAGATATTGACAACATCATTATTATTAATAATGCTAAATTCTTTTTCATAAAATTATTCATCTGCCTAAATTTTAAAATTTATAAATACAAAAACGCGTAAAAATAATTTTTTTTACGTGATTGATAAAAAGAAAAGCAATTTTTTTTTATTAAATTGCAAGCTCAAAATCATTAAAAACAAAAAACATGGCAAGTATAAGAGATTTAAAAAAAGATATTAACTACTTAACTTATGAGATAATATCTGACTGCAACACATTTATGAGTGTAAACCCCGACAAGAGACAGGATGCTATAAAAATAGTAGAAAAAGCTGTTGAAATTAGGAATAAACTGATAGCAAAAGTTAACAATCCTGAATCAGCAAAACCTTCATACTTTAGAGAAATTAAAGTTGAAATAATAAAACAAGCTGACGATATGTTTGAACAACTAAGGAAATTAATAAAATAATTTATCTTATTTTATATTTTATCGATTATTGTTTGCAAAATAAAACAAAAGATATACTTTTGTGGCGTTTACAATTCGGTAACAGCCCAGATGGCGGAATTGGTAGACGCGCTGGTCTCAAACACCAGTGAGGAAACTCGTGCCGGTTCGACCCCGGCTCTGGGTACAATAGGTTGTCCTAAATAAATAGCGGACAACCTTTTTTTTTATTTTAAGTAAAAAATACAAACATATGAGTTATTTTTAAATTTTCTTACATCTTTTGTATTTTACTATTTTTATAGATTACTTGTACAATAACTTAGAACTTAATAGGATTACAAAATGTTTGACGCTAATGTCTTAATGCAAAAAATGCGACCTAATGAAAAAGTTAATTTTCATAAAATGCTATTGGAAGTTATTAAAATGTGGAACAAACATGAACAAAAGCCCAAAGTAATACTTCACAGCTGTTGTGCCCCTTGTAGCACATATACCTTAGAATTTTTATCCGACTATGCCGATATAACTATCCTATTTGCTAATTCAAACATACACCCCGAATACGAATATAGAAAAAGAGCAAATGAACAACGATCATTCATAGAAAAATTCAACAAAGAAACAAACAAACATGTAAAGTACATAGAAGAAGACTACAAACCAACAGAATTTTTCGACATAGTAAAAGGCATGGAAAAAGAACCTGAAGGCGGTATAAGATGCGAAGCCTGTTTTGCCTACCGATTAGATATAGTTGCAAAAAAAGCTCAAGAATTAGGTTACGATTATTTTGGTTCAGCACTCACTCTAAGTCCTATGAAAAACAGCCAACTAATAAACAAGATAGGATTTAATATTCAGGGTATATATTCTACAAAATATTTACCATCTGACTTTAAAAAGAACAATGGATACAAAAGGTCGATAGAATTATGTGAAATGTTTGACGTTTACAGACAATGCTATTGCGGTTGTGTATTTGCAGCAGATAAGGACAAATTTAAAGAGGCTGTAAAAGAAGGTGAGGAAAATGGTTTTAATTTTACCAAATAATAAAACTAATTACTTCTCAACCCTTATCTGATAAATATAATTTTGATCACTCATTAATTTTGTCAACAAACAGATACGGTAATATTTATCTTTACCTTTTATCTTACCTACTATAAAATTCTCATTAGCCCGTTTATATTGATTTGTACAAATAAAAGTATCCAACTGTATTGTATCAAAAAAATCCTTCAATATCAGTTGCAACTGATAAGGGCTATATATCCCAGACTGATTAGGTAAAGTAACATCTACTTTCTTATAAACAACCTTACTAATACCAGCAGCATCAGCTTGTTGCAATGCTACAATAACTTTATTAAAAAACAAACTATCAGTAGCTGACTGAGAGTATAAATATTTAGGGTTAAAAACTATAAATAAACTTATAAGAAATAAACTAATATATACTTTTTGTTTGTACATTTTAATAATTATTTTTTATTTGTGTTTTTTATTAAAAAATATTTACAACAAATATCAAACCAAATCTTATGAAATCCACATTAATATTAGTAGGCAAAACTTCAGAAAAGTACTTAGAAGAAGGTATAAATGAATATCACAAACGCATAAATAAGTATTTGTCATTTAATATTACTACTATTCCTAACCTAAAAACAACAAAGAATATGTCAGCATCTGTTCAAAACCAAAAGGAAGGGGAATTAATATTAAAACAAATACAGCCTTCTGATTTTGTTATATTATTAGATGCTAAAGGTAAACATTTTAGTTCAGAACAATTCGCTAAATGGATAGAATCATTACAATTACAAAGCATTAAACATATTGTATTTGTAATTGGCGGCGCATTTGGGTTTTCAGAAGCGGTTTATCAACGTGCTAATTTTAAGCTATCCCTTTCCAATATGACCTTCTCACACCAAATTATACGTTTAATCTTTGCCGAACAATATTACAGGGCCTATAGCATATTAAATAACGAACCTTATCATCACTAATCCTTTAATTTTTTTTGTACAAAAAAAAGAGAGGGCAACTATAAAGTTGCCCTCTACTTTCATAAATAAAATAAATGAATATTTTTTATTTTACTATCATTACTTTTTCCATTTGATAACGTTCTCCGTCAACTACTAATTGTATATAATATACACCTTCGCCAACACCTGAAACGTCTAATGTTACTCGTCCGTCTAAGCTATTTACAGCTTCTAACATACGTACTTTTCCTACAACATCATAAATAAATACCTCAACATTAGGATTAACTTTTGTTGTGTTGTATTCTATATTTATCACACCATTAGTTGGGTTAGGATAAATATTTATCTCATTAGATATTTCTTCTTCAGATATACCAGTAGTTCCTGTTTTAAAGTTAGCAATTAATGCTCTATCTTTGTTTACTGTAAATTCATATACAGCATCACGAGAAACTATAGCTCCATTTTCTGTCCAGTTTACAAATACATAACCTGAATTAGCAACTGCTTCTAATTTTGCCATTGAACCCTCAACATAAATTCCAGCACCCTCTACTGTACCTGCACTTGCAGGATTAACATTAGCACTAATTGTATAGTTATCTGGAGTTTTAGCTACAAACTTAGCTATAACAACTACTGTTTTTTCTACAGTAAATGTATAGTTCATGTCTTGTGATTGAGGCACTTCATTTATTGTCCACTCTTTAAATATATATCCTGGATTAGGCATAGCTGTAAGAGTTACCTCTGCACCTACACTATAGATACCTGCACCATTAACAACCCCACCTTCAACAGGACTAGCATTCGCAAAAATTGATACTTGCTCTGCTACCTCTTCAAAGTTAGCAACTAACTGTACGTCTTTAGTTACCTCAAAACGATAAATTTCATTACTTGAAACAACATCTCCGTCAACTGTCCAATTTAAGAATTTATAACCTTTATTTGCTATAACTTCTAATTTAGCTTCTACACCAGCTTTAAATGCTCCTTGTCCGTAAATTTTACCTGCTCCTACTGGATTAGTAATAGCAGTAACGCTATAAGAATCACTTGACTTCTTAGTAAAGTTAACTTCTACTACAACATCTTTAGTTATTTTAAAACTATAAATTTGAGTATTTGAAACTACGCTACCATCAACCTTAAAGTTCTTAAATTTATAACCTGAATTAGGAATAGCTGATAATGTTACAGTTTCTCCTTTTTCATAAGTACCTAAACCAACTACTTGACCTCCAATTGCAGGTATTATATTAGCAGTTACTGTAAACTGTTCGATTGACTTCTTAACAAACTTAGCTACTAAGTTAATATCCGAATTAACCTCAAATGTATATTCAGGAGTAGAACATACTAAAGTATTATTCTTTGTCCAACCAGCAAACTTATAGCCAGAATTAGGCACTGCTGTTAAGGTTGCTGATACCCCAGCCATATACTGACCAGTTATACCTTCTATTGAACCTCCCTGTATTGGGTCTGCTGTTGCTGTTACTGTATAAGTAACATTACCCTGCTCCTTAAATACTGCTGTAATTGTTTCATCTTTAGTTACTGTAAATGTATAAGTTAAATCTGTTCCTAAATTAGAACCACCTTCATCTTGCCACTTAACAAATACATAACCTGATTTTGCTTTTGCTGTTAATGTAGCTTGAGTTCCTTTCTTATAAGAACCACCACCTGTTACAGTTCCTGCATTTTCAGGAGAAACATTTGTTGCAATAACAAATTCTTGTTGGTCTGATTTTTGGAATTTAGCAACTAAAGTTCTGTCTTTTTCTACTGTAAATGTATATGATGCATCTTCACTAACAGCTTTACCTTTTTCTTCCCAATATAAGAAAACATATCCGTCAGCAGGCATTGCTTTTAAAGTTACATCTGTACCCTCTTCAAATACACCCGTTCCTGAAACAGTACCACTATATTTAGGGTCAACTGACGCCTCGATAGTATATGTTGGATTTTGTGTTTGTTTAAAGTGAGCTTTATAAGTTACATTTTTAGTTACCTCTACAGTAAATGTTGCATCGGTTGAAACCTCAGACGAACCCTCTGTCCACTTAACAAATACATATCCATTATTTGGAGTTGCTGTTAAAGTAGCTGTTGCTCCTTCTTTATAATCGCCACCTCCTGTTACCGAACCACCAGCAGTATGCTCTAAAGTTACAGTATAAGTTGGAGTAGATGATTTTACAAATATAGCTTCAAAAGAAATATCTTCATTTGCTGTAAATTTATATGATGACTCAGTTGAAACGCTTGTATTATTTGCTTTCCATTCAACAAATTCATATCCGCTGTTAGCTGTAGCTGTTATTGTTACGTCTGCTCCTTTATCATATTCACCAGCACCTGTTACATTACCACCCTCAGTTGGATTAGCAACTACTTCAACATTAACTTTTTCCTCTTCTCCTGGTTTCTTAAAGTGAGCTACTAACTCAACATCCGATTCAACTCTAAAATAGAATGAACTCCAAATAGAAACAGCTTCATTATTAACTGTCCAATTAACAAATTCATATCCTTCAGCAGGAGTAGCTTTTACAACATTATATTCACCATGTTTAAACTCTCCTCCTCCAGTAACAACACCTCCGTAAGAAGGTTGAGCTGTAACTGTTACAGTATGTTTTTCTTGCGATAAATCTTTAAAGTTAGCTGTAAGTTCAATATCTTTTGTTACCTTGAAAGTGTATTCTTTATCACTAGATACAATAACACCATCTTCATTTGTCCAGTTTTGGAACTTATACTTAGTAGAGTATATTGACTCTCTTGCTCTTACAGTAACATTTGTATTATGCTTAAAATAACCTCCACCTGATACATTACCTGCACCTACTGGATTTGCCCTTACTCTAACATAATGAGTTCCGCCACCTTCTGATTTAGAGAAGTTAGCAACAAGGTCTCTATCACGAGCAGCTGTAAATGAGTAATTTGCTTCTGATGATACAACTTCATTATCTTCAGTCCAGTTATCAAACTGATAATCATCAGCAGCCGTAGCTTTTAAGTTAACAGTTTTACCTTTTGCATATTTACCTGCACCTGACACCGAACCACCTTCAGTTGGATTTGCAGTTGCCGATATTGTATATGTTGTTGTTCCTCCATCTTCTACAAACTTAGCTACTAACTCTCTATCTTCATTAGCTGTAAAAGAATAAGTTTCTGATGTTGAAACTGTTTGTCCATCTTCTACCCACTTATCAAATAAATATCCATCGTTAGCAGAAGCTGTTAATTCAACAGTTGCTCCTTTGTCAAATGTTCCATCTTCGCTTAATCCTAAAATTTCACCAGCTGTATATGGGTCAGCATAAGCTATAATTTTAACTTTATCAGAAGTTCCTTTAGTAAAGTTAGCTACTAATACTCTATCTGTTTCAGCTGTGAAAACATATTTTTTCTCTGTTGATACTACCTTACCATTTTCTGTCCAGTTTTTAAAAGAATAACCTGCACTATAATACCAAGGGAATGCCTCTACAGTTACCTCTGAACCAACAGGATAATCACCACCTCCACTTGTATAACCACCCTCTGATGGAGATTCTTTTGTTACAATTTTAACATCACCGCCACCTTCTTCTGACCTTGTGATATTAAGTTCTAAAAGGTAAGTTCCTTTTGTTGCTTGGATATAACGTAATACCTCAAAAACAACTTTTCCACCATCTTTTACAATAAGGTTTTCATCCATTTCAGCATTATAAGTGTCTGACCAACTACTACCATGCTTATATCTCCACTCAACATCAACAGTATAAACGTGTCCGTCTGCTGAATTATTTTTATCATGCACTCTTCCTGATATTGAATAGTTATATCCTTTAGGTAATTGTATTTTATAATAGTCTCTATCAGTTACATTGTGTAGGTTTGAACCTGTAGTTTTAACAACAGCTTTACCTTGAGAGTTAAACTTAACATTTAATAGTGCAGCAGTAGCTTCAGTATCATTTGTTTCATATTGGTCGCCATCATCACCAGAACCCTCAACTATTTGTACTTTAATAGGGTTTGAATAACCTGTTCCTGCTTTTGTTTGAGTCCATGTTGTTGTTTCTGTTTTAGTAAACAGTGCTAAATAATAAGTACCTAAACTTAAGTTTACACCACTATTACTAAACACTAGCTCTTTTGTTCCATTTGCTGGAATATGGTCTATATCTATTGTTTCTACTGTTTCAACATGTTCTGCATCCATATTAAATAAAGCAAGTAATGCACCTCCACTAAAGAATTCATTAGAAACATTCTTAACTTTTAAAGTTACATTAAATGGCTTATTTTGTTTTATTTGACCAGTGCTAACCAACATATTACTCATTAACTTCACTTCTCTTTCATCACCTGTAACATCCAATGTTGCCTCATTAGAGTATGTTGTTTCTTTAACATAATACCAATCATTTGTTCCGCCTTGTTTATATACTACTTTTACTGTATATGTACCTGGGTTGATTTTTTTAGATTGTTCCTCAGTTGCTGTTAAAGTTACATTAGTAGCACTACCTGTATAAATTGTTTTATTTACTTCGTTTACAAAAGTAACTGTACCACCATTAGCATTAGTTACAATAGCAGATATTTGTCCTGAAAATTTCTTTGAACCAGTATTTTTAACACGACAAGTTACATTAAATGTTTCTCCTTGGTTAACTGCTGCTGGGTCAAGTGTAACTTTAGAGTCCATAGCTAATTTTACGTTGCTATGACCATTGCCACCTACAGGCTGAAGTCCGATAATAGCTTGCTGTCCTCGGTTGTATGAACCACCTCCAGCACCAGTACCACCGCCACCTGGCTGTAAGTTATTTATTGAGTAATATCCATCCATATAACCTCTCCAACCCCAGTTTACGTGGAATTTAGGGTTACTTTTACTACCTTGGTATCCGTCAAATACAAAAGTATGTCCTCCTTTTCCGAATCCTGCATACTGAAGAACTCTACCTTCGTCTAACTCCTTCACTAACATACCTAACCATTTGCTATCATAAAAATCTTTTCGGTATAATCCTTGCATTGTCATTTTATTAAACCCGAAGTATGATTTGTAAGCATTCTCACAAGTTTGGTTTTTAGGATAACCATCTTCAATTAAGAACGAACCACTACCACCTGTAGCTGCTGTTCCGTAATTCATTTCAACACCAATACCGCAATGGTACATTAGCTTAGCTACCTCATCGCAGTTACTTGCATTTAGCCCTGTCATAGGCATCTTATTATAATCATAAGTAGCACTTGAGAAATCAGCAGATAAATTACCATATTTTCCTGCATAATAAGAGTGCGAACCTGTACCACGTGTTGGGTGCTTAAAATACTTCATAATAATAGCCATAGCTGTAGCTGGACATCCTGTTACTGTTCTGGCTTGGTATTTATGGTCGTAAGGACAATATTTATTCTCGTTAGGAGATTGTCCCCACTCAGCTGTTTGATAATATACTTTTGCTTTTGATGCACTTTTCACTTTCCCTTTTTGAATCTCTTCCCACTCAATTCTTGTTGCATCTGTAGCTTTCATATTTTCTTTAATAACATCTGCAATCTGAGCTTGATAAACATCTAAAGCTGCCTTTACAGGTGGAATTAATTTTGTTGGGTCAAAATCACTATCATCTGAATATGCCAAAATAGGCTGAACAGCATCATCTCCTGATACTATAACAAATGATTTTTTTGAACTAAAAACATAATAATATGTTTCTGATGGTTCACCTTTGCTATTCTTCTTGTCAGAAGACACTTGGTAAACTAACTCCAAATTTGCTTTACTCTTAAACATAGCCGAGTGAAAATTACTCGCGACTAAAAGAGCTTTTTCTTTGTCAACAGGATTTGCAAAAAGACTCATTGCAAATACTGAAGCAATCAATAAAGATAAAATTCTTTTCATTGTAATTTAATTTTAAATTGTTAAAAAATTGCGTTAAAAACACGATAATCACCATAAAAACAGTCATTTATACGTTTTTAACACTTTATTTGAATTAGGCTATATTACGCCTTTTTTTATAGAAAAAAAATTTTTTTTCATTTTAATTTATGATAAAAATCATGTTTTTTGTAAAAAAAACCAAGAAAACCAACACTTTAAGCACTAGTTTTAATAAATTTAAAAAATGTCAATTAATATTAATTCTAAATAATAAAAACATGTGTTTTTTTATAACTATTTAGAATAGATAGAAATGCTGTAAATACTACTATGTAGCATAACAAAAACAAATCGACAAATACGACAAGAGTAAGAAGTAAGGAGTCCTAATATTTAGATGCTTGAATGTTAAATATTAGCAATAATCTTTTAATTACTAAAAAATTTACTTTTTATTATAGCAGATAAACGCACACATACCATTCCTATAATAGGTAAAAAAGAGAAATTGTATTGTTGTGGTATGGTATTCCAACAAACAATTACTGTTATATTAAGTAATAACAAAAATATAGGTAAGTACTTCTGAATAAAATTATTTTTATCGGAAATAAAAAATACCAATAACAGATATAAAGGATTAGCCCATAAAATATTCCAATTATTTGCAGTTGCTGTATGGTCGGTTGCAAACCACAAAAACAATACTAATAAACCTAATAGCCCCATTATTGTAAAAATAATCCTATCAACAATTACCCATGACCTACGCCTAAATAATAAAGAAAGTAATAAAATAACAGTAAAAATAGACCAAAACAAAAATGTAGGGCTAAGAAATAAGTTTTTCGACTGAATTTCAGCAGTATCAGGGACTACTATTTTTGCTGATTTAATAAGTGGCTTATTTCCTATTCTGCAATTATTCATATATTGACTAACATTATTGGGCAGAAATGTTTTTTGTTTTTCAGGTGCTATTTTATCTATAACAGCACCTAAAGCTAAGTCGATGCCAACATCAGACCACGAACCTTGATCTAAATAATCATCAATCATATTGCGTAAGGTTTCTTGTTTAGTTTCTACATTTGTATTATAAACTAAACTATCACCTAACACATTTTCTACCATATCAACTATTCGTGTAGCACAATTATCAAAAAAGAAATCATAAAGATATTCTCTATTTTCAGGCTTATAATTATTAACTAAGGCATCAAATAATTGTTGCTTTTGCTTTTGTGTGAGATTTAATTCTTCCTGCAACACCATTCTACCCTCCTTTTGATACTCATGAATAAAAGATTGATAAGGTGAAACACTAAGCCTATAATTAAGTTTACCACGTGCAAATTTTATATAGAAATGAGGCACATTAAAACTAAATGTTCCATAATTAAACACTACGAAAATGCCTTGTAATGGATCAAATACACCTATTGCACTATGCCCAAAGGCTGAATAAAGCTGAGCTCCGGGGTCGCATGTAAACAAGGTTATATATGCGGAATCAGATAATATTAAAGGTTCTTCATCAACAGTGTTAGAATACGAGTAAATACTTAATATAGAAAGGACTACTGCTAATATATATTGTTTCATTTTTTTTGATAATGTGTTTAATGTACTATAAGTTATATTAACTTCTGTTTTGCTTTGTAAAATATTTTACTGGATACCACGATGTAAAGAAACCGATAGCTACTACAGTAATGATTATGCTTACAACATCTGTTATTTTCATTTTAACAGGATAATTCTCTATTATAAAAGAGCCTGTTCCTGATAATTTTATCAATCCGAATTTTTGTTGCAGATAACAAACAACCGCACCTATTATCAAACCGATAAACGCACCTCCAATGCTAATCATCCAACCTTGATACAAAAATATTTTTTGTATTATTTTATTATCCGCCCCTAAACTTAGTAAAGTGCTTACATCTTGTTTCTTTTCAATTATTAACATTGATAAAGTACCTATTATATTAAATGCTGCAATAATTAATATGAAAGTTAATATCATATATATTGCCCATTTCTCAGATTTCATTACACGATACAACATCTCATTCTGTTGATATTTATTCTGAACCTTAAAACCATTGCCCATAAGTTGCTTTATAGTACTTTGTATTTTTTGCTCATCAGCTTTGGGGTTTAACCCTATTTCTAATGCCGTAATCTGTGTTGGATAAGATAATAAACTACGAGCAAAACTCATTGGAACAATAACATATCTACTATCAATTTCAGCTTGTTGCACCGAAAATATACCTGACGGAAAAATATACTTTTTTGTAAATGCCCTTGTAGGATTCATTGACATAGAAACTGAACGCTTTGGAACATACATATGTATCGGTATAAGGAAATTAACGCCTAAGGATAAATAATAAGCCACTCCCCTACCTACAACTGCATACACCCGATCTCCTTGATTTAACTTATACTCGCCATCGTACATCATATCATCAATTTCTGTCATTTGCTTATAATCGGCAGTAACTCCCTTAACGATAGCGGGATGTGTTTTTTTATCGTACTCTAACAGTGCTAAATCTTCAAGCGTAGGGCAAACATAATCAACATATTGAATAGCTTTTATACTATCTATCTTTGCGTGTGACAGGTCAAATACTTTCCCTTCTTTGACTGATATTTTAATGTCAGGTGTAAACTTATTAAACATCGATTGCATAAGCTCATCGAATCCGTTAAATACGGACAGTACTATAAGCAATGCCATTGCCCCTGTTGCCACTCCCAATACCGATATTATAGATATAATATTGACAATGTTATGCGATTTCTTTGCAAAAAGATATCGGCGTGCTATAAATACAGGGAAATTCATCTGTTTGTAATTTGCTAATGTATTAATTTGTTAAAAAGAATATTTTGCTTCACTTCCGAATTATAATCTCAAACATGCTCTATTTTTGTGGTTTTCGGCAAACATACAATATTTCATTTAAATCTAAGGCATAACGTTTTGCTTGTTCTACACCTAATTTTTTAACAAAATCATTTACTTCAACTTCAAAACCTACCGCCCTTAGCTTATCAGCATAATCCCTACCATATAAACGGACGTGGTCGTGTTGCCAAAACAATCTTGCTCTCTCTTGTGGGTCGGTTATACTTGGGTCTTCAAATGTTGTTTCGCGAGTATAATCAATAGGCACTTGGAATATTGCCCATGCTCCCGGCTTCATTACTCTAAAGAATTCACTCATTGCTTTTTTATCATCATCAACATGCTCAAATACATGATTGCACATTGCAACATCAAACTCATTATCAGCAAATGGGATATCACAAACATCCATTTTAACTTTTGCCCAAGGCGAAATTAAATCGCCAGTAACGTAATCAATATTTTTTAATTTTCGGAATTTACGTAAATAGCAGTACTCTGGTGCTACGTGCAAAAATTTTATCTGTTTATCGAAGAAGTCTGTATACTCCTTTAAGTACAACCATATTACTCGGTGTCGCTCCAATGACATGCTTAGTGGTGCTAACACATTTTCCCTTTTATTTACCTGTCCGTAAGGCAATAATTTACGATATGTATGACCATCAATAGGGTCTTTAAATTTTTTACCATAATATATTGGTGACATTATGGTTAGTAATATATGTGCTATCCTTTGCTGATAGTGCCTAGGGATATACCTGCTAAAAAATGCTATTATCTTTTTCACTCCGTTGTAAATTTTAATAAACAGTTATTAGAGAAAACCGCTATTTTAATAGTTTATCTATTTTTTCAATGTAATCTAATGAGTCATCAATAAATAGGGCTAATTCTGGAATTTGTCTTACCTGCTTTTTTATTCGGTTTCCTAAAATACCTCTTAATTCTTTAATTTTAATGTTTAACAATGATAATACTTCGTCAGCCTTATCACTAGGGAATACGCTCAAGTAACATTTTGCTAATGAAAAATCAGGACTCATACGCACTGCCGAAACGGTAATCATTACTCCACGAAACTCATTTTGAGTTTGTTGCTGTAGTATATGAGCCATTTCTTTTTGTATAAGTCGTGCCATTTTTTGTTGACGTGTTGTTCCTGCTTCCATATTTATATAGTTTTTTTTAGAATTGATATGATGCCCCTACCGATATGTAAATAGGAAACATATTAAATGATATTGCATCAAAGTCTTTTTTAAAGACATTACTAATGCCCCACGTAAATTGCAATAAAGCATAAAAATTATTACGAGCTTGCCATTGTCCACTAAGTTGTATTCCATAAGCTGACTTACGTAGTTCATCTGAGAAATCGTAAGCTGCATATTGATCGTTTTCAAACACTATTTTCTCGCCTACAGGCGTTCCATTTCTAAAATAACCATCATAAACTTTACCTACAAATTTACCTGTCATATTATACGAATAATAACCTCCTACTTGCATACGCCAACGCTCATGTAACTGCATATTTAACAATAAAGGGACTGTTAAATATGAAATTTTTGCTAATGAAAATACATTACCTGTCCAATAGCCTCCTACCTCATTACCATCTTGTACTATTTTTGTACCATAACCCTTTACTCTCGATGATGTTTCCATTCCTTTATTCTCAAAACGCAAACTTGTACTAACACCTACTTTATTGGTAAACCATTTTGTTATTTGAGTTTCTATCATTGCATTAAATTCTGGAGAATACGTATTTATCTCACGTATTTCAACTGGCAAAGGTATTGGCGATATTCCTCCAATTATCACACCTGCTCTTACTTCTACATTTAAATCACCTGCACTTGTTGTTTGTATGTTATTTTGCGAATAGGCTATACTACAACTAAATATAAATAATATGCAAAATATAAATAATTTTAATTTCATCTTTTACTGTTTGTCTTTTTTAGAATAATTTATTTAAAATAGATTTCCACTTCATCTACAATTAAGGTACTTCCTATTGCTCCATTATATTTATCGCCCTCTTTACTCGATGAAAATACTATTGCTAACCTATACTTACCTTTCTTTAATTTTTTAGCGTCAATTTTTTTTCCATTCCTAACTAAAAACGGCAATTCAAATTCTGTCCAATCATCAACCTCTTTGCCCTCCGACAGTTGTGCTACTGAAACTATATTAGGACTGCTTAATATATTATTGCCATCTAAATAAGATGTTGCATCATCTGTTTCATAAAACACTGCGTATATTGAACATTTATCACGTTTACCTGAAACTACATTGTTCATTTCTTGGTATTTATTGCCTGACTTATATTTATAATAACCTTTTAATTTAGCTGGTTCGCCAAAAAATGGCATTCCAAAATGTGTTGAGCTTAATGGATTGGATATATTAAGTTTAAATGAGCCTGTAAAAATAGACCCTGAAACTATTGGGTGTCCACTATCTCCTTGCCTTGTTACAAGTTTTACTGCTGTTTTATTATAACCATTATTCTCTAAAGTGGTAGGGTAACTTTCTGGATTTTTTTTATCGGCACTGGGTATTAATTTATACCCTTCATTACCACTTGCCCATGTTAATGTTTTTTTGTTTTGCTTATTTACTTCAAAGAACTGATAATATTTATACTTAGTTAGCAACCAGCCTCCCTCTTTAAATTCATAATTATCAAAATGATACCTAAATACTTTATACTTAGGTTCCTCATTACCACCGCCACCACCAGTTGTATCAGGCTCTTCTCCGCCCCCTCCAACTTTAATAAAGGTAATTAAATATTCTTTTGACCACACTCCATCTTCTGAATAAACTGTATACTTACGAGGTTCAGAAAAATCCATGGTTGTTCCACTCTGAGGGAAAATTGTGGCACCCTTAGTCAACTGAAAGATAGGCGACAATCGGGTTATATCAGCAGAACCGTCGGCATAACAAGTTATTTCGTCGTTTGAAATGTTAGGCTCGTCTATTAAAATGGTTTCAGGAACTACCATTTTTACAATGTCAGCCTCTTTATTTAGTGCTTCATCTTTTATACACGAGCCTTCTATTAACAAGAAACTGAACATTAAAAATAATATGTATATTCTTTTCATAATCAAAATATTATGTTAAATTTATTAACAATAAAAATACAATACGCTTATAATAAAAGGACAAAAGTAAAATTATTTTTTTATTTCAGCTTTATTCCTAATTATAAATAACAAGAATTAAGTAGGAGTTACCCAATAAATTACTCTATTTTACTATCTTTGCAAGATATATAACTAACGTTTTATAAAAATATTAGTAGCAATTATTAATTAATAAAAATGAAATTCAAAAACATACTAACCACACTACTTGCTTATTTATCAGTAATAACAACAATCAATGCTAATGAAGATAATTTTCAGAAGTTCTTTACAAACCAAACTTTACAAATAGGATACTATCTGATAGGCGATTACAAAACAGAGATATTTGCTTTAGAAGAGCTAAACAAACTTAACCTATGGGCAGGAAAATTAGAATTAAGAGAAAATGACGCCCTAAATTTAGGTAATTTCAGATTTAATGTTTTTGATTCAGCAACCAATAAGCTTATTTATTGCCAAGGTTTTAACTCGCTATTTGAAGAATGGCAATCAACAAATATGGCAAAGGTTAACAGCAAAGCTTTTTACCATGTAAATAACATGCCCTTTCCGAAACATACTATAAAATACGAACTTCTACAACGACAGAAAAATGGGAAATTTACCATTATCCATAAGATGTTTATTAACCCTAATAATTATTTTATAAAGAAAGAAACTCCTAATAACATAGCTGTTGAACAAATACAAGTAAGCGGTAGCCCAAATAATAAAATAGACATCGCATTTTTAGCTGAAGGATACACTCAAAAAGAGATGCAAAAATTTCTTTCTGATGTAAAACGAATATGGGAATATTTTACTACAATAGAGCCATTTAAAGAATACTCAAACCGCTTTAATATTTACGCAGTAAAATCAGCATCGGAAGAAACAGGAACGGATATACCAAGTAAAAACACATATAAAAACACAGCCTTTAATTTTACTTTTTACACTTTTAATGTTGAGCGTTATCTGACAAGTTTTGATTTAAAACAAATGCATAAAGTAGCAGCATGCGTTCCGTACGATTATATTTTTATGGTTGTAAACACTCCAAAATACGGCGGTGCAGGTTTTTATAACTACTACTCGTCGGCAACTACCGACAACAGTTTATCGTTAAAAGTAGCCATTCACGAATTTGGTCATGCTTTTGCAGGTTTAGCTGATGAATATTACGATTCATCAACTGCCCTAAATGATTTTTACGATTTAAAAGCTGAACCTTGGGAACCAAACATTACTACATTAGCTAATTTTTCAACAAAATGGAAAGATTTAGTATCGGATAAAACTCCAATACCAACACCACGTACATCGGAATACCAAAATAAGATTGGAACATTTGAAGGTGGCGGATATGTTGCTAAAGGTATTTATAGCCCCATGCAGGATTGCAGAATGAAATCGAACAAACCAAAAGGATTTTGCCCAGTATGCAAACGTGCTATTATTAGAGTTATTAACTACATGAGTAAATAATTATACGAATTAAAAGTTAATAGTTAAATATTTAAGATTAGGTAATTATTTTTTATTTTTTAACTCTTAATTCACATTATTTATGTACATTTGTAATGTTTTCAACTATACAAAAACTATTATCATTTTATGTTGCACTCCGAGTTATCACCTGTTCAACTATATTACTTAAAGTATCTTAAAAAGGCTAATATGCAACATATATTAGGTTTTATAATACGTCCACTGATACTAAATAGAGTTCTACAGCTACAAAAAATGCTACTATTCCCCGATGTTTTATCAAAAAGAACTCAGATGTACTTTAAAATACGACGCGGAGAAAATTTTGCAACACATGAACCTCAATTCCATGAAGAATTAATATTAAACGCTGTATATCATTACAATGAAATACAGCCAAAAAAAATATCAAACTTAATAATACAGCATTTTAAAATGCCTACTCGATTTATTAAACATGATATAATTACACCTTTAGCCTCGGAAAAATATTTAAAGTCGACCAAAGTTACTAAAAAAGGCAAACAAGCTTTAGAGGAACTTAACGGGTATATGCAAGGTATAGAGCAAATGTTTGAGGAATTACTAAACAACAATATTGACGATGAATCGTTTACTATAGCCCTGCTAGAAGTTAGCGTTTATTTATTTTTTATAGAACTAAACAATAATGAATTATACAACTCTATCCTAGAACGAACTAAGGAAATAATTTACTGTAATCAATCATTAGAAATTCAACAAAAATTACAGCCACTTAAAGAGGCTATCAATTTAGACATTTCTTTCTTCTGCAAATAAAAAATACTATTTACTAGTTGCTATTAAAATACTAACACACTCCTAATTATATTGTTATTTAATTGAATATTCTCCAATTATCGGATAATGGTCGGAATACTCAACCTTAGGAACATTAAATGTACAACAATTAATTCCTTTAGTATGTAGTATATAATCAATACGATACGATATTAAACCTCGGTAAAATGTTACTCCCTTACCCACACCTTGTTCTACAAATGAGTCTTGTAAATATTTTGACAAAAAATGGTATGTATATGACGATGGTGGGTCGTTAAAGTCGCCACACAAAAGAACTGGATAAGGGGTTTTCTTTATAGCTTCCGTAATTAAGTTTAATTGCACTGCTCTTTTCTGATAAGCCTTTTTTAAGCGTGTATAAATATTTTGTGCTTGTTGTATTTTTATATCTCTACGTGGTTTTGTTAAACTGTCAATAAAATTATAATCAGCTTGTGTAAAACGCAACGACTCTAAATGACAATTAAAAATACGTACGGTATCTTTATTAATCTTAATATCGGATATTATGCATGAATTTGTAGTATTAGGAAACTCAATAACTTCCTTATTAACAATAGGATACTTACTGTATGTAGCTATTCCAAATTTTTGTTTTCGTGTAAAGTAACTAAAATAGACATGCTTATACTTAAAGTCTTGATGTTTTTTTAAAGAATCCTGTATAGCAAAACCGATTTTCTTACCCTCATAAAACTCCTGAAAGTTAAGTATATCTGGATTTTCATCACGCACAAAACCAAAAATATTATCACGTATTTGCTTATTATTTTTATCGGCATAGGCACCAAAAACTCTCACATTATACGACATTACTTTAAAGCTATCTTCACAAGCATCTGTATTCTGTGAGAAAAAACGAAAATGATTATTAAAACTACTAATGCCAATAGCCAATACTAAAAAAGAGATAAGAGCATACCACTTACGAAAGATTATCCAAAAAATAGTAAAGATAAGGTTTATTAAAACGCCATACGGATAAAACAATCCAAATATAGCTAAAAAAGGAACATTGATAGGATTAATACGAGCTGCACCATATGCTAATACAAGCAATAATGCAAATATTATATTAACAGTCAATAATATTTTAGAAAGAAAACGACTTATCATAATTGTAAATTCTATTCTTCACCCTCCTCATCGTTACGCATCATTAGTTTATTAATAAATATATTACCATGATTAATTGCCAATACTGTAAAGGCAGCCCATATAATATACTCAAGTCCAAAGCTAATTAAGATACTTAAAAAGCCTATGATTAATATATACTGTACTTGTGGAAATTCAGCTTTCATATTTATAACCTGCAAGGTTGCCGAAAGCATTTTATTACCCGACGCCGACGATGTTTTCAACTCTTGTTTTTTATTATCTATTTGTATATTTTTTTCAGTGTTTAATCGCGATATCTCCTTATTACGCTCCTTATTTAAAGTTATGATTATCTGCTGTCGCTTATCTTCAGTTTCGGAACGTAGCTTTTTAGCCTCATTATAACGAGGTCCTCTAAACTCTTGTCTTCCTTTAAATTTAAAGCCCTCTTCGGTTTTCATCATATTATTATAACGAATAATATCTTCATTTAGTGGCTTAATCTGTTCCTTTATTTGCTTATCAAAACTAATATTTATACGTTCTATCTGCGACTCAAAATCTCGTTCAATATCAATTGTAGCCTTACTTAACACTTTACCATACTCAGGATTATGCAAATTATAAAACGAAAACAACAAAGTTGCCACAACCGAAACAGAAACTAAGGCTATTCGCAAACTGTTAAAATATCCTTTATTATTAATGTACACCTCGTTATTACTTTGGCTATATGCTTTATCTAAGAATATTAAAAACACCTTTGTTGTTTCAAAAGATATTACTATCAAGAAGGGTATCGAAAAGATTAGGTATTTTGTATCCTGCATATCTTTAGGAAATAACTCAGCAAACACCTGATACTCAATCAACCCAGAAACCAAAGCAGAAAAAACACCGGCACAAATAAAAGCCAAATACGTTATAGGTATAAATATATTAAAAAAACCACCTATAAGCACGTCAATAAAATTGCGTAAGTTTAGTGTTTTTAATAAACCTTTTAACTTATCCGCTCCCTTGCGTAGAGTTTCTTTTATTTTTAGTTTTTTTAGCATTAGCTATTCTAAGTTTCTATTTTCTAAATACGTACGCCATTTAGTTAATACCGCTTGCATATCGTCAGGTAGTTCAGAATTAAATTTAACAAACTCGCCTGTTGTAGGATGTACAAAGCCCAACTCCTTAGCATGTAAAGCCTGACGTGGCAATAAATTGAAACAATTTTGTATAAACTGCTTATACTTAGTAAATGTTGTACCTTTTAATATTTTATCGCCACCGTACTCAAAATCGTTAAATAGCGGATGTCCAATATGTTGCATATGAACACGTATCTGATGCGTACGCCCTGTTTCTAAACGACATTCAACCAAATTAACATATCCCAAACGCTCTAATACTTTATAATGCGTAATTGCATGCTTACCTTCATCTTCGGCACATACCGCCATAACCTTTCGGTTTTTAGGATTTCTGCCAATATTAGCTATTATTGTTCCCTCATCTTCAGCAAGATTACCCCAAACCAATGCAACATAACGCCTATGTGTTGTATGCTCAAAAAACTGTAAGGCTATCTTATTTTTTGACACCTCATTCTTTGCAATTACCAACAAGCCTGAAGTATTTTTATCAATACGATGAACTAAACCTGGACGAGCATCGTTACCATTAAAAATTGGCAAATCGGAATAACGGTAAGCCAAAGCATTTATTAGTGTACCTGTATAATGCCCATAAGCTGGATGCACAACCATTCCAGCCTCTTTATTTATTATTACAAAATCATCATCCTCGTAAACTACATTTAGTGGAATATCCTCAGGAACAACTTCAATCTCGCGTGGCGGATAAGATAACAACACTTTTACCACTTGCCCTGCCTTAACCTTATAGTTTGATTTTACCGACTGCTCATCAACAAAAATATTTCCGTTATCGGCAGCTGTTTGTATTTTTGAACGCGAGGCATTTTCTATCTTATTCTGCAAGAACTTATCAACCCTTAAAGGCTTTTGCCCCTTGTCGGCAACAAAGCTATAATGCTCAAATAATTCTTCTGGTTCGTTCGTTATATTATTTATTTCGTTATCCATTTTTTGTACTATTATTTAACAAACTTAATTACCTGAGCCCTTAAGCCCTCTTGCTTTACGAACAGCACATATACTCCACTTTGCAAAGCAGATACATTTAAAACATCGTCCGTTAATTGCTTTGTCAAGATTTTTTGCCCTTGCAAAGTAAACACCTCAACAAAAGTTGTTTTTGTGTAATTTATCCCTTTAAAATGAATTTCATCAACCACTGGATTAGGATAAATGCTTATTTTTTGCTTAACAGACAATTCGTCAGAAGACTCATCTATTGAGGTTGTCAGATAACCCAAAACAGGACGCATCATTAATGAACCTGCAAATTTTGTATTCTTCCAACTACCGTCTATATTAAAAAATATCTTATTTCTATTATTATTGTTCCTATCAAAACCTATGTTTATTCTTTTATTATCATATTGTTTCCAACCTATAAAGAAATCACCATCTACCGATACACTTTTACTTAGCTCAAACTCAGCAAACTTATTTAATTCATCAGTAAATATTGGCTCAACACCCTTGTCCTCAAATATTAATTTACCAGGTTTACCATTATCACTCTCCCACACACATAACGAGAATGCCAACAAGCCTTCATTTTCAGGATAGGTTTGTAAAAAGTAAATACGTATAGCTTTTAAACTATCAGGAACATACGAGCGGAATTTATAGGCTACCATACACTGCATACTCTCAATACCATAAGCATTTTCAGCCGTACCGTCATCATAAGCATAGTAATTTCTGAAGTAATAATTTTTTGAAGTTTTATTATTTTGCTTATAATCATCATCTGTTTTTAGTCGCGACATAAACTGCACATCTAATTCTTTCTCATCTTTTAAATCAAAAAACGGATTTGAACTAAATTTCCAATCAATATCATTATTAATTAAAGGCATAGCCGATAATTGCGTAATGTTAATAGAATCTATTATTTTATTGGTTTTTAAATCGGTAAAAATAAATTCTGTTTGACTAACATTAAACGGATTATTGTAATTATTACGTATTTTTAAGGTTACTTTCGACAGTTCTTTCTTCTGAACAGCATTGTAATGCGACCAAGGTACTGATTGCAACGAACGCAAAAATGAATTTGGTGGAGCTACAAATGCAACATCTTTAAAAATAGTATCATTAGCACTTCGCTTATCATTCAGATACACATAATCAACGTTCCAATTATCGCAATTAACTGCAGCACTTGGGTTATAGTCGCCCGAAAGACTGGCATAATTAACAAAGCGAAATTGAAATTTATCGCTTTTGCAAGTAGTATCTAACTTTACCATAGCTAACTTAAAAGCATTAGTATCCGACACCTTACTAATTTCTAATTTTAAATCTTTTTCGCAGAAAGTTTGAAAATCAGCACCTGCTACTCCCCATATTTTCTTCCATGTTTTACCATCAACAGTAAACTCAACAATTAAAGAGTCCTTTGGCTCAGGAGCATTTCCAAAACCTTGTGGCTGATAGTAAAATGACAACCACAAACTATCAAAATCAGCACCTTGCAAATTAATAGGCTGCGATGTTAATTTATCAGCACGAAATACCTTATATGAATTTTTATAGTGCTCACCTTTACCATCAACCGCATCAAATGTTGCTACTCCTATCGACGGTAAACCCTTAGCGTAATTATTATTTATAAAAACATCATCATCTTGCCAAAGCGAAGTATTTGGTTTTGTTCCTTCTGCACTAAAATCATCAAAAAAAGGCAATGTTACAGATGATTTTTGTTGATATTGTGTTTTATTAAAATGATTAGAATTCTGCTTTGGTACTGGTGCATCGTAGAGAAACTCTTGAGCGTTAACAGCAAAACTAAATACTGTAACTAACAATATTAGTAATGGATATTTCAGACTATTCATTTTCAGTTTCGTTTAGTTTATCCATTAACTCTTGTTCCTTAAGCATAATAAGAGAATCTTTTTCTGCAAATTTTTCTTCATCTATCGACAAAATAATATTAACCGACGACCCAATTAAAGCACGGCTACTACGAGAATACTCAGGTTCTTGACTTAAAACCTTTGCATTTAATGAGTCTTGCGATGTCTGTACACTTTCGTCGAAAGTAACCTCTCCAACATTAAAAAAGCAATCGTTAATATTACTCAACGCCCTTGTATAGCTATTTTTATACAGATTTGGAATTACACACAAACTACGACCTAAACCGTTACCAAGTACTAAATCAATAGTTTCGCCTTTTTCAATCATAGTGCCTTTTTCAATTTCTTCGCCTTGATACATCTGCTTTAAAATATTATTCTTAGCAAAATCAGGACGATAAATCAACTTACCTATTTTTAGCCCTATCATTTCAAGACTTGATTTTCCTTGACGGAACGAAACACCTACAACATTAGGCATCTCAACCTTCATACGATTATAAGCATTTGTAGTAAGGAATATTTTACGATTCTTTTTAACATACTCTCCTGCCATAGGATGCTGGTCAATAACATTACCCTTGGGCAGATAATTAACAAATGTTGAATCGGCAATTTCCACTCTAAGGTTATTATACTCGGCTAATTGCTGAACCCTATCCATACTTAATCCTTTAAAATCAGGTACTGGATAGCTTTTGCCATGATTGGTATACAAACGCAAACCTATTACAATAACTAAAAACACAAGCAAATAGAATGCTATTATATACAAAAGACGCTTGCTTAATCTTTTTATTCTTTCTTTAAATTTCACTTACTAATATTTTTGATGTATTAGGCAAAAGTAAAACTTATTTTGCTATATGGAAAATAAGTAACAAAAAAAGCAGTGCTTAGCACTGCTTTTAAATACATTCAATATCAATCAATTAATTGATTACCAACCTCTTAATATCAGTAATATTATTTGTTTGTATTTTTACAAAATAAACACCTTTTGCAAAATCATTTAGGTTTATCTGTTTATTAATATAGCCAGTATGCTGATATGTTTCAACAAACATTACTTGCCCTGCTATATTCATTATCTGAATTGTTACATCTCCGTTTTGCAATGCGGTTAACTCAATATTACAAACTGTTGTAGCTGGGTTAGGGTATAGTTTATAACTAACGATATTTTCATCGTTTATACCTGTACCTGTGGTTTTAATTGTATAACTACCCTTTTCCTCAACTGTTTCACCGTCTTTTGTAGCTGTTATTTTATAATATACTTTTGCTTCTGTTGTTGCTGGAATTTTCCCCTCATAGTTTCCATCTGCATTAGCACTAGCAAAAGCTACCTCTGTTGTTTCTTCGCCATCTTTAAAACCGTAGAATAACTTAACTTCATCAGCATTAGTTACGGTTGCTGATACTGTTACCTCATCTGTAGCTGTTGGCTCTTTTGGGTTGATTGCTACATTTTCTATTGTTGGCTTAACAATTTGCTTAACATCATAACTTCCTGTTTCAACAACCTCTACCTCACTAAGTTTTGCTACTATCTTATAGTAAACTTTTGCTTCTGTTGTTGCTGGTATTACACCTTCGTAAATATCAGCATCGCTTGTTTCTGTAAAAGCTACCTCGTTTGTTTCTTGACCTTCAGTTGTTCCCCACATTAACTTCACTTCATTAGCAAAAACTACAGTTCCTTTAACTACAACCTCATCTTTTGTTGTTGGCTCAGTTGGGTTAATTGTTACACCTGTTATCTGAGGTTTCTGAGGTGTATAACTTCCTGTTTTAACAACCTCTACCTCATCAAGTTTTGCTACTATTTTATAAAATACTTCATCAGCTGTTGAGGCTGGAATAACTCCAGTATAAATATCATCAGTTCCTTTATTAAAATCAACTTTATTAGTTTCTTCGCCTTCTGCAACTCCCCAGAATAAACTAACCTCTGTAATATTAGTTATCTTTGCCGATAAAGTTACATCATCTGTTGCAGTAGGTTCTGTTGGATTAATTGCAACATCTGTTATTACTGGTCGTAAAGTTGCATAAGAACCATAAGCACTTACCACTTCCTTACCTTTATAAGCTACTATTTTATAATAAATAACTTCATGATTTTGTGCTGGAATTTCGGCTTGATATTTATTACCACTAACATTAGCAAATTCTAATACATTTGTTTCTTTATATTTTTCTTCTCCATAAAATAATTTAGCAGAATCTACACCTGAAATAATATCAGCTGATACAGTTAATGACTGCGTTACTGTTGGCATTTCTACGCTATGTTTAATATTATTTATTTTTAGCAAATCAGATTTTTCAACTAACATTAACCATTGGTCATAATTTTTTGCTTTTGACTTAGTAACGTCTTTATAGCCTGTTAATAAGTATTTATCTGCACCAACATTTTTTATACCCCATAGTATATCAGATTTTTTATCGTCTCCATAATTATAGTTACAAACTAAATTACCATCTAAATCAGCCTCTAACAACCAACCATTCGACATTGTAGTTGGACTATAAGATTTAGTTACACCTACTGCTAAAACACCATTTGGAGTTGCAACAATACCATTTAGATAATCATACTTTCTATCACCGTATGTTTTAGCCCATTGCAATTTACCGTCTTTGTTAATTTTCATTAACAAGCCGTTTAAGCTAGGAGAACCATACGATTTAGTTTGTCCTGCTATACAATAATTACCATCAGTTAAAGTTGCTACAGATATAGTTTGATCTTTTTCTAACCCTCCATAATATTCACTCCAAATTTCTTTTCCTTCAGGTGTTAATTTTAATAACCACGCTTCGTAGTCACCTTCTTTTTTAGTATTTGAATATCCTGTTGCCAAGTAGTTCCCATCTTTGTCCACAGCTACACCTTTAAGAATATCCTTTCCACTAACATCATTTATATTTCCATATTCTTTACTCCATATTTTTTCACCACCTTCATTTATTTTTAGTATAAATGCATTATCATCAACTGAACCTACTATAAATAAGTTTTTACCCTCCACTTCGCAAATACCATAACCTCTTGATAAACCATCAAATTCTTTGTTCCATACAATATCGCCATTAAGTGCAAATTTAACAGCACAAAGTTTTCCTTTTACTTGTCCTACTGCCACAACATTACCATCTGTTGTTGCTGTTACTGCATCAAAAAAGTCATTTCCACTATCTCCAACAAGTTTATACCATTTTAGCTCACCATCAAACGAAACTTTATTTATAAAAGCATCAAAACCTTTTGCACCATATGATTTAGTTCTACCTACTGAAATATAACCATCAGCAACTTTTGTTGAGGCATAAATAAATTCATAACCTTTCCCTCCACATAAAGCATCTACAATAACACCTTGCGGGTTTTGATTTTCATTTTGTTTTACATCATAACTACCTACATATTCATCCTTTTCTAACTTTTTTGTTGCTATTATTTTATAATATACTTTTGCTTCTGTTGTTTCGGGTATTAAGCCTTCATATTGGTTAAATTGTTTATTATACTTAAATTCAACTCCATTATTTATATCATCTTCTTTAAAACCGTAGAATAACTGTGCCTCAGTACAATTATCTATTACAGCTATCACTTTTACCTTATCCTTAGTTGTTGGCTCTTGAGGAGCGATTGCCACATCTTTTATAACAGGTCTAATTTCGCTATCCATAGCCTTATAAGAACCTTTATATTCAACAGCTGGAAACATTCCCTCTGGTGTAGCAACTATCTTATAATAAACTGTTACTTCCTTACTAGTATTTATAGCTGGTATTATTCCTTTATAAGTAATATCTTGTATGTTAGACCCATCTCTTTCAAAATCAACTTTTATATTTTCTTCACCTTCCTTTAAACCATAGTATAATCTAGGTTTAGTAGAACTTTTTACTTTTGCCGACACTGTTACAGCATCTTTAAGTGTTGGTGTTTTAGGGTTAATTGTTACGTCTGTTATTGTTGGTGTTACAGAAGCTTCTTGTGTTGTATAGTTACCTTTATTCTCTGTAGTACCTGATGCATTTGAAGCTATTATTTTATAATAAACCGTCTTTTTTGCTTGTGTGGCTGGGATTATTCCCTCATATTTTTTTGTTTTGGGATTTAATGCAAAGTCCACTGGTTCAGCTTCTGCTCCTTCCTTAAACCCATATAATAACTGAGCTTTATCGGCTGTTGCTATCATTGCAGACACTGTTACCTCATCCTTAATTGTTGGGGTTTTAGGGACAATTGACACATTTGTTATTGTTGGTTTAGGTGCAGTGGTTTTTAACTTAAACAAAGAAACATGCTTTTGAGTGCCTTTATAACAAGAAAAACGTTCTTGACCTTTAGTTGAATTATACTGAAAAAATTTTGCTATAACCTTAAGGTTCTTTATTTCAGCTTGACTTTTTTCATTAATAGAAATATCCCAGTTAATATTTCCATCTTTTTTAAGATATACTTTATTACTATTAATACTACCATGGAACTCTAAATAATATTTTTCTTTTTTAATTTTTACAGAAATATTATAACCTTTTGGGGCTTTGCTTATATCCCAAACTAAAGCCTGACTATTGGGCTCTACTATTTGATTTTTCTTATTAATAGAGACTTCTACTGGTGGAGCAAAAATGTATTTTTTAAAATTATAATTTCCTGCCGCTACGCTTTGTTTTGCGTCAGAATATACAATTAAATACTTACCTTCTGTTAAATCATTGACGGATTTAACAAGTTCATACGTTTGTCCCAAAGTGCTTATAACTAACATAAGCATTGAAACACATAATAATAATTTTCTCATAATTTACTTTTTTTTAATAACTACGTACATAAAACATAGTTGGGTTCATAATTTATTTTGATTAATTAAAAAACAAAAGTACATCTTTTTTTTATTTTGACAAAAAAAGAAGATATTCAAAATTAGTTTCTGAGAATGGAATATTTGAATAAATACTCATATTCCTATACACAAAAAAGGCTGTCCCAAAATTATTCGGACAGCCTTAAAATTATACATAAATAAATTATTCCTCTTCTTGTTGCTCTTTTTCGTAAGCTTTTAATAATTTATCTTGCTCATCAGCAGGAACAGGCATATACTCATCAAATTCCATAGTATAGGTTGCACTACCCGATGTTAATGAACTCAATGCTGTTGAGTATTTATTCAATTCTGCCAAAGGTACTTTTGCAGATATTTTTTCATATCCAGACTCACTACTCATACCAGCAATCATAGCTCGCCTTCCCTGTAGGTCACTCATTACATCGCCCATATAATCGGTAGGAACAAGTACTTCAACATCATATATAGGCTCCATAATTTTAGGTCCTGCAGTTTTAAATGCAGTACTAAACGCATGGCGTCCTGCTAATTTAAACGATATTTCATTTGAATCAACTGGGTGCATCTTACCATCGTAAATACAAACTCTGATATCACGTGCATACGAACCTGTTAGTGGTCCTTCTTCCATTTTTTCCATAATACCTTTTAATATTGCAGGATGAAAACGAGCATCAATTGAACCTCCAACAATACAATTAACAAAAACTAATTTACCACCCCAAGCTAACTCATGTTCTTCGGTACCACGCACGTTCATTGAATACTCTCGTCCTCCAATTTTATATGATGTTGGTGCAGGCATACCCTCAGTGTAAGGCTCAATTATCATATGCACCTCACCAAACTGACCAGAACCACCAGACTGTTTTTTATGACGATAATCAGCTTGTGCTGGTTTTGTTATTGTTTCACGATAAGGTATTTTAGGTGTAACAAATTCAGTTTCTAACTTAAAGATATTTGTTAATCGCCACTTCATTGAATTTAAGTGGAATTCGCCATTACCATAAACGATAACTTGTTTTAATTCTTTTGAATATTCAACAATTAAAGTTGGATCTTCCTCGTGAATACGGTTTAATAACTCTCCTAATTTTTCATCATCCGATTCCGATACCGCCCTTATTGCTGTACGATATTTTGGAGCAGAATACACAACCTTAGGGAATGCCTCTACATCTTTATCGCCAAGAGTATGGTCTGTTTTAGTATCTTTAAGTTTTACTAAAGCACCAATATCTCCAGCAACCATTTCGGTTAATTTCTCTCTATTTTTTCCTGCTACTGAAAATATCTGCGATATACGTTCCTTTGAACCACGATTAGCATTAATCAAGTCCATTCCCTCGCTTAACTTTCCTGACATAAGTTTAAAGTAAAGCACCTCACCTAAATGCTCCTCTACCGATGCTTTAAATACAAATAATGAAGTTTTTCCATTCTCGTCGCACTTAACCTCATTTCCTTTAACATCAACTGGCGAACCCATATCGTTAGGTGATGGAGCAACGTTGCTTACAAACTCCATCATTCGGTTTATACCCATATTCTTTTGACCGCTTACGCAGAAAATAGGGAACATTCCTCTTTCGATAATTCCTTTACAGATACCCTTACGCATTTGTTCTTCGGTAAGTGTTCCTTCTTCAAAGAACAATTCCATTAATTGCTCATCGTTTTCAGCAGCAGCCTCAACAAGTGTGTTATGATACTCTTGAGCTTTATCTTGCTGGTCAGCAGGTATATCTAAAATTTCTGGCTTTCCACCATCTGGTTTCCACTGATACATTTTCATTTTCAGAACATCAACCATTTGGTTAAATTCACTACCCGCATTTATAGGATACTGAACAACAACAGCCTTACTTCCATAAAGAGCATTTAAATCCTCTAAAGATTTATCAAAATTAGCTTTTTCGTGGTCAAGATGATTGATAGCTATTAATAAAGGTTTATTACCTTTAGTTGCATGGCGATTAATTATCTGAGTACCAACCTCTACTCCTTTTGTTGAGTTAATAACCATAATTGCAGAATCGGTTACTGCAAGCGATGATATTACCCCCCCAACGAAATCGTCCAATCCGGGGGTATCTATTATATTAAGTTTTTTATTGTTATATTCAGCATGTAGTACTGTTGAAAATACCGAACGCCCTTGCTCATGTTCAATAGGAAAATAATCTGAAACTGTATTTTTACTCTCTACCTCTCCTCTTCTTTTTATCACTCCTGCCTCAAACATCATCGATTCGGCTAAGGTTGTTTTACCTGAATCAGCACTACCTATAAGTGCTACATTCTTTAATTCATTTGTTTTATATACTTTCATATGTTTAAAATTTGTGACTAAGCTAAGATGTGAGACCGAAATTTAATCATATTGCATGTATGCCTCAACAATAATCTCAGACATAGTCTGTTTCATCTACTTAAATTTTATTACTACGCCTAAATTATTAATTTTCAGCTATTAATCTTTAACTAAAAGATATTTACCAGCATTTTACTTATTTAGTTTAAATACGTAGCGTTGCCAAAGTTAAAAAAAGTTAATTAATAACAATAATTTAGGTTGTTATTTTTTGCAGATACTAACAATAAAGTAATATCTCTCTGAAAAACATAATATTATAAAAATTAATCCTATTTAGAAGTAATAATTATATAATTTACCTTCCTCAATTTTATATTAAAAAGACATTTAAGTAGCAACACGCACTCTTCTCTTCTCTTCTCTTCTCTTCTCTTCTCTTCTCTTCTCTTCTCTTCTCTTCTCTCATCTAATACCTCACCAAATATTTTATTTTGGTATTCACTCGGAGAAACACCATATGTGTTTTTAAAAAATCGGTTAAATGTTGAATATGAATTAAAACCACAAATCTCTGCAAGGTCTGTTAAATTAATTTCTGAATTACTATTTAAATATTCTTTAGAATACTCAATGCGGTAAGTATTTATAAATTTATTAAAATTCAAGTCAAATTCTTCATTTATAATTTTACTTAAGTAGGTGCGATTTGTTCCAATCTCTGTTGCTAAATCTGCCAAACTAATATCTGTTTTTAAAAATAGTTTATTTTCAGTCATTAACAACAACAACTTTTGTTTTATTATTTCGGTATTTGTTTTGTTTATCTCTTGTTGTTTACAATTGGTATCTTCGGTAAAGATAATTTTTTGAGTATTACCATAATATCCTACCATAAATATAAATAGGCTTAACGGAACATAAGTTAAACATAATAAATATGGAGTCTGCACAAACAAACTACGATTGACAGCATGAAAAAACACCCCTCCGAGTAAAGATAGGAATAGTAAGATATTTATTATCAACATATAATCCAGATTAACAGCATCTAAGTTTGAAAAATAATTTTGTGTAATCTTTCGGTGTTCTTTTATGCGTCTTTTTGTAAGTATATAATAAAACACACCTCCAATTATAAAAGATATTTTGTAAAATCGGTCAATATAAAATGCTATTTTAAACTTTGTTTGGTCTATTACTTCTATTCCTGTTAAATATTTCGACACAAAAATTAAGTTCTCCTCTTTGCTAAACAAAAAAACATGGATTATTAATGCTGAAAGCATTGCTACTGTAGGATAAATATAATGAACGTATATTTTTACTGAAAATTTCTTTTTATTAGTTAAGGAGTTAAAATACACATAAAACGAAGGAAATTGCGAAAGAGCAAAAAATACGACAGGAATATATATTAAACTATAAAATTGATAGTTTTTAAAGAAAAATGCTACTCCTGACATAAAGGAGATAAATGTTGATAGCATAAAAAAGAACAAATGCTTTTTAGGATTATTTGCTTTTGAGAATAAATGTATAGCAAAAATAATACCCCAGAAAAAGGAAACAAATAGAGGTAATAATATAATAATATATGTAAAATTTAGCATGCTTACTCTATCTTTTTATTACAAGCAAAAGTAGTATAATAAACTTTAAAAAAAAGTTATCATGCAATATTTTAGGATATTTTTCACTTATAAAATCGTAAATATTACATAACAAACCTCATATTCAACATATTACAAATATTTATTTTTTACAATTTGACAAGTTCCATTACTTACAAATAAGTACTTTAGCACAAAAAAATAATTAAAATCACAATTAAACAGGAGGTAAAAAATGAAGAACAAAACAATTAAAAACAGTAAAGTAATATTAAGTGTATTAATTGCAATAGGAATGTTAAGCAGTTGCAGAACAGCTGTAGTTTTTTCAGCATCAGAACCTGATGCAGATATTTTTGTTAATGGAATATCCCGAGGGGTAGGTAAATCTCAAATTATTAAGGTAAAAAAAGACCAATGTGTAAATGTAAAAGTAGAAGCTACAGGATTTTTAACACATGAATTTACCTACTGCTATGCCGGACACAACTTTACACAAAAGGAAAGCTTTATTAAACTATTGAAAGATGATGCGTATGAAGCATCGGTAGTAAATGATTATGCTAATAAAGATTTTGAAGTAACCATCAATCCGAAATGGACAGAGGCTGATGCTTGGAAACTTATTAGCCAAATAATAACCGATTACTTTGACGTATTAGAAATGGCTGATAAAACCACTGGATATATGAAAACAAGCTGGCAAATGAAGTCATTTAGTCGCAAGGCAGTTAGGACAAGAACTATTGTTAAGCAAAGCGGGACAAAACCTCTGAAATACAAAATTAAAGTAATTAGCGAATATTCCGACGACCCAAAACAAAGCGTAAAAAATGACGACGCCTTTAAGGAATGGGATAGAATACTAAAAGCCTATAATGATTTAATTGTAGAATTCCATTCACGATTAGGTGCTAAAAATTAATATTTTGCCATTTACACATGACAAAATAATATTAAATATAGAGGTAAAAGCTATTAAATAATTTGTGAATTATAAAAAGCTTAACTGAGTCCATTCAGAAAATAAGGAACAATATGACATATTAAATAATAAAAGGACTATCCAATATTTTTTTTTAGGATAGTCCTTTTTATTAAGATATATATACAGAAAAAAAAGACTTATCAAATAATACATAAATAACAAACACCTAATAATCAGATATTTTAAACAAGCTATTTTTTACTATTTAGCAACAACTCAGCATTAAAAACATATAGTTTTGCTAACACAAAATAAATATGTTTAATTCTTTTTAATTAATATTATGAACACTTTTACAAAAAAAGAAATTGGCAAAACAATACCAACAGAACCAAGCAACACAATAAACAATTGTGAGTGCAAACAAAGTTATGCAACAAGTATAACAAGTGATAAACCCTATAAAAGCTCGCTATTTGGCAAAACACCTACTAAGTTAGGTGGTTCTGCCTTATTGCTATTGTTTGTGCTAAGTAGCACATTTACTTGGGGGCAACAAGTAGGGGATAAGGAACAAGTCGGTGACTTTTATTATGTTATCACATCAATAACCCCCAATACTGTATCAATATCACAACACCCATCTACTAATACCACAGGCAATTATGGGCATAGTAATATTGTAATTCCAGCTACTGTAACAATAAAGGGAGATAACTATGATGTTACGAAAATTGAAGCATATGCTTTTCAACATTGCAAAAATTTGTCCTCTATAACAATACCAAGTTCAGTTACTGAAATAGGATCGTGGAGTTTTGGTTTTACTGAAAAACTATACGAATTTACAGTACCATCGTCTATTACTACTATTGGTGTTTTTGCTTTTAGGCATAGTAAATTGAAAAAAATTACTATTCCAGCATCTGTTACAATCATTGAAAAAGAAGTTTTTTCTTTTTGCGAGGATTTAATTGCAATTAATGTTGTTGAGGACAATCCTAATTATTGTTCAGAAAACGGTATTTTATTTAACAAAGACAAATCTACATTAATACAATATCCAGCTAATTCAACTCCAACGGAGTATAAAATTCCAAGTACAGTTAAAACAATTGGTTCAAATGCTTTTGATGATTGTGCTAATTTACAAACTATAACTATACCAAATTCTGTAACCGAAATTGGTGGGGGAGGCTTTGGCGAAGCCCCTGATATGGGAGGAATGAAAGCAATAACCACGTTAATATCGGAAATAGAAACAGTTAGTAATTGTAAATTAAATTGGCAAGTATTTGGAGGAATTGACAAAACTACATGTACACTAAAAGTACCCGAGGGCAAAGTTGAGGACTACAAACAAGCCGAGCAATGGAAAGATTTTGGGGAAAATATAAAAGAGAATAAAGAAAATGAGTTTATCAGCGGAGCATTAAAATACCGAATAACAAGTACCGACCCTGCCGAAGTTGAAGTTATACGCAATGAACCTCGTCCAACTGGGGAAGTTATTATTCCCGAAAAGGTAAGCTATAATAATACCGAATATGCAGTTACTAGCATTGGTGAGCATGCGTTTAGCGAAACCAGCGACATAACTGCTGTAACTATCCCTAATTCTGTTAAAAAACTTAAAGATTTTGCATTTATTAGGTGTCATGGTTTAACGTCAATAGTTGTGCCTAACTCTGTAACAGAAATTGGCTACGAAAGTTTAGGACATTGCGATAATCTAAGTTCAATCACCTTATCTAATTCGCTAACTAAGATTCCTGAATGTGCCTTTTCGCAAGATAAAAAATTAACAACTATTACTATTCCAGAATCTGTAAATTCATTAGGCGTACAGGCTTTTTGGCTATGTTCGTCTTTACAATCTATAAATTTACCTAAATCAATAAATAATATTGGAGGTGGTGCTTTTAATAGCTGCACTGCTTTAAATCTTATAACGTCAGAAATAGAGGATATAAAATCGGTAACAATGGGAGCAAATGTTTTTGACGGAGTGGACAAAACCAATTGCAAACTAAAAGTACCAGTAGGCACAGCAGATAACTACAAACAAGCCGAGCAATGGAAAGATTTTACAAATATTGTAGAAAATAAATTGGAAGTAGGCGACCAGTTTGTTGAAAACGGTATTACATACGAGATAACATCAGTATCACCCAAAGAGGTAAAAGTAGTAGCAAGTAACCCTAAGCCTACTGGCGAAGTTAATATTCCAACCGCTGTAAACCAAGGAAATGCAAAAAGTGGCTTTAAGGTTGTAAGCATCGATGCTAATGCCTTTGCTAATTGTACCGAATTAACATCGGTAAACATCCCTAAAACCATTAAGAACATTGGCGACGAGGCTTTTGCAAATTGCACAAATTTAACTTCAGTAACACTAAACGCAAACGACCCAAATAAAATAACAATGGGTAACGATGTATTCAAAGGTGTAGATAAGGACAAATGTAAAATAAACGTTCCCAAAGGTACTGAGGAGGCTTACAAAAATGCCAACCAGTGGCAAGATTTTAATAACATAGAGGAAAAAGCAACAGGTATCGATACTGAACAAATACCTACAATAAAAATAATAGTGTCAAATGGTAAAATAACCTTATCAGATGTATTAGGCAAACAAGTAACGTTATACGATTTATCAGGCAGAATTATTTATCAAAATAATGCTAAACAAACCAAAATTAGCTTTACTGCCCCACAAATTGGAGTGTATATACTGCAAGTAAACAAATACAAACAAAAAATTTTAGTAAGATAAATTAGATTGTTTGATTTAATTTGAGGTTGTTTTAAGAGGTGTTTTTTACACCTCTTTTTTTATAAACAAGTAATAACAGCACATTTTAAAATGTTATCAACAATTACCTGTTAATAAAACACATTCAAAAACACAATTCAAATTTTTATCTTTGCAACAAAATTGTAAGTTATGAGCAACGCAACATATTCAGAAGACAGTATTAAAACCCTCGATTGGAAACAGCATATACGCTTACGCCCAGGTATGTATATCGGTAAACTTGGCGATGGTTCGTCACGTGATGACGGTATTTATGTTTTACTAAAAGAGGTGTTAGATAACTCTATTGACGAGTTTGCGATGGGCAACGGAAAGCAAATTGACGTAACCATTGAGGAACGCGAAGTAACCGTAAGGGACTACGGACGAGGCATTCCCTTAGGTAAACTATTGGACGTATCGTCAAAGATGAATACTGGTGGAAAGTACGATTCAAAGGCTTTTAAAAAGTCAGTAGGACTGAATGGTGTAGGTATCAAGGCAGTAAATGCTTTGTCTACAACTTTTAACATTAAGAGTTTCCGTGATGGAGAGGTAAAGGAAATTCACTATTCGCAAGGCAATGTTGTTGAGGAGTTTGATATTGTGCCATCTGACGAGAAAAATGGTACTTTTGTATCGTTTTATGCCGATGAGGAATTATTTGGAAATTACAAATATCGCTCGGAATATGTTGAGAATCTTTTGCGTAATTATACCTTCCTAAATGCTGGACTTACAATTAATTTTAATGGCGAAAAGTTTATATCCAAAAATGGATTAAAAGATTTGCTTGAGGAGTATATGAATGCACCGGGTTTATATCCGATAATTCACTTACAAGGCGAGGATATTGAAATTGCAATGACTCACGGAAAGCAGTATGGCGAGGAGTATTACTCTTTTGTAAACGGTCAGCACACAACGCAGGGCGGTACGCATTTGGTTGCGTTCAAGGAAAGTGTAGCAAAAACCATTCGTGATTTTTACAATAAGAATTTTGAACTTGCCGATATCCGAGCATCAATATCGGCGGCGGTGGCTATCAAGGTGCAAGAACCCTTGTTCGAGTCGCAAACAAAAACCAAGCTTGGCTCAAAAGATATGGCTCCTAATGGAGGACAATCGGTTCGTAATTTTATATCGGACTTCTTGTCAAAGGAATTAGACGATTATTTACATAAAAACCCTGATACTGCCGAAATTTTATTAAAACGTATTCAGGATTCCGAAAAGGAACGCAAGGCAATATCTGGAATAAAAAAACTTGCACGTGAGAGGGCAAAAAAAGCCAATCTGCACAATAAAAAACTGCGTGATTGCCGAGTGCATTACAACTCAAACCACGAACGCCGATTGGA
>PDWI01000816.1_pt1 | contig 50726 bp, 48 predicted proteins | sample 1430891 | NCBI WGS metagenome assembly PDWI01 (sample SAMN01162508, study PRJNA174530) | Oral metagenome, whole genome shotgun sequencing project. | biome: Marine environment; feature: Marine mammal; material: Swab sample of the gingival sulcus; isolation source: swab sample of gingival sulcus... | reverse complement strand
TGAAATCGCTCTGCTTTACCGTTTCGCTAGGGCAACCTGCCAAAGGCAGAACGCCTACGCGAAAGATAAAGCGCCGCCGCGCGCTGGCGTCGCTGACAAAAACAGAGCTGTCTCGACTGCGCTCAACATAACATAAGCGGCTTCAATCGACGTGAAAAGCGATTACTTATGGTAGGGCTCGTTTTTGATTATTTTAAAACTGCGATAAACTTGTTCGAGTAAGACGACGCGCATCAATTGATGTGGCAAAGTCATTTTGCCGAAGCTAAGCGCATAGTTGCTGCGCTGACAAACTGCGTCAGATAGGCCCAAGCTGCCGCCAATAATAAAGCAGACTTGCGATGTTCCGCCGATGGCAAAATTTTCTAATTTGTTGGCCAATTTTTCTGATGATAGTTGCTGACCGCTTATCTCAAGGCTAATGACATAATCACCATCGCCTATTTTAGCGAGTATGCGCGCCCCTTCTTTGGCTTTAATCTGTTCTATTTCGGCCGCCGACAAATTTTCGGGTGCCCTTTCATCGGCCACTTCAATGCAGTTTAGTTTGCAATAGCGCGACAGGCGCTTGACGTATTCGGCGAGCGCAGCGCGGTAGTATTTTTCTTTAATTTTGCCGACGCTAATTAATTTAATGTTCATCTGAAAAATCCATTAGTCTTTTAAGCGATAGAAATTGCCGATGCGATTGCGATAGGTCAGTTCGACCATGGCGTCGCGGCCAATCTCGATACCCTTTTCTTGCATAATGCTCTTGACGGTTTGGTAGGCCAAGGCCGGCGTGTTGTTTTCCTTTGACAAATGGGCCAGTAACACGGTTGATAGTCGGCCGTCGGCAATTGCCTTTATCGCCAATTCGGCACAGCTTTCATTCGACAGGTGGCCCCAGTCACCAATGACGCGCCGCTTTAGCGGATAGGGGTAGCGCCCCGCCTGCACCATTTCGACATTGTGATTGGCCTCTAGCATCGCCAAGTTGGCATCGCTAATAAAGCGAATGATGGCGTCGTCAACTTTGCCCAAATCGGTGACGACCGCAATTTTAGACTGCCCTTTGCTAAAGCTAAAACAAAGCGGGTCGACCGCATCGTGCGAGACGCGCTGCGAATGAACGGCGATGTCGCCAATTTGAAAGGACTGTTCACTTTCGATAATATTAATCTTTGTGGCGTCGACTTTGCCAATTTTGGGCGCAACGGCTTGCCAAGTTGCTTCGTTCATATAAAGCGGCAAATTTGCCATGCGGTGCACGATGCCGAGCGCGGCAATGTGATCGCTGTGTTCGTGGGTGACGACAATGCCGTCGACGTCGGCCACTTTAATATCGTAGTGATCGAGTGCCCGCACAATGTATTTACCGGTTAAACCGGCGTCTAGTAATAATGTCGTCTTATCGCTTTTGATCAGTTGGCAATTACCGCTGCTGCCACTGGCTAACGATGAAAAATATAATGCCATAACCCCTCTATTGTGTAACCGCAGGCACTAAATCTGACTGTGCCAGCGCCGGTACGAATATTTGCTTTTGGTTTGATAGTGAAAATTGATAATACGGCAGGGCATCGCCCGATTGTACGTCTTCGCCCAGCAGTGTCTGTTCGAGCCGATAACCTAAATCGACTGATTCAATGGTCAGCGGCGCCATTGCAGTGAGCTGTTCAACGGCCGAAAACAGCGCGCGATGATAGCCCTTAACGGCCTGTGCTTGACCCGTTTGAGCCTGTAAGCTCATCCATTTGCGCTCTAATAAGACGACCCGATCGGCTGCGACGTCAACCCGCATTGCCGTACCGTAGATGCTGTAATCTTGATATTTTTGACGATAGACAAAACTGACGCCAATGCTCGACGGCGTGGTAGACAGTAGTTGATAGTCGGTTTGCGCGCCAAAATAGCGCTTGATAAACGCTTCGGCAACGGCCTGACTGTCGCTCGATTGGGCGACTGATGGTGCATCTGTCAACGGCATTAAGCTCTTAATTGTCAGTTTATTATCGCTAAAACTGAGTTGATAGTCGGTGTCGTAATAGACATTATTTTGGCGCGAAAACTGACCGAGTAAAGCACTGGCCAAATTTTGCATGTCGTATAGTTGATAGCTCATTGTAAGGCGCGGCATATAACTGGCCTGTGGTATATTTTCAGCTATTTGGTTGACAATTTGCCTGTCTTGAAGTATTTTTTCGAGCAAAACCGCTTGGTTGTCATCGGCAATTTTATTGGCCGAACCGTCGTCGAACACAATGAATACTACGATGACCAAGTTGGTAATCAGCAGTGCTACAATTAATATTGACTTAACTTTTGACCAATCCATTAGTTTACTTCCTTGGCGATTAACGTAAAATTATTGGCGTCAAAATAATAGCGATTGTCTTCAATGTCAAAGCTATAGGCCGCCAACAGCCTATTGCCGTCGTCGACGTAGAGCAATTTAAAGTTTGCTAAATTGGCCAATATTTGCATAAAGGCGCGTTCATCTACCACAAAATTGGCGTGGTTTTGCGCATAATCTTCAATGATCGCATCGTAGTTTGACTGCTTGTTGATAATGGCAAAAATGGGCAGCGTCTGTTCGGTTTTTGCCGTCGGCAAAGTGCTTACATAGCGCTTGCAATGGCGTTTTAAAAACTGCAATTGGCCGCCGATTATTTCGACCTGCGCGCCGGAGAGCCCCGTTAGGCCGTTTACTTGATAGCCATTTAAGCGGTAACCAAAATCAAATGCGTAGCCAGTAACGCCGTCGCGCTCGATTAGCGCGACCGACTTTAAGTATAAACCATCGACAGTTTGACTGTAATTGGCGATAATATCGACTGCCAATTTAAGATCTTTTAATAGATTGGGCTCGGCGATGTTTCGCCGATTAATTTTTTGGTTGACTATCAACGTGCCATCGGCGCCAATTTTCATGGCCTGTTCGCCATAGCCGTACAACATGACGATTGAACCGTTGACGTCGATAAAGCGGCGCACAAAGTTGAGCCGTGAACCAAATACGCGGCTGGCAATTTTTAAGATGCCTGCTTCGTCGCCGGCGGTGGTTTCAAAATCTACTGCCAGCGGCTTAAAGTCGGCCTTTACTGCCGTTGGCAAGAGTGTTCTTTCTGCAATGACGATATTTTGATCGATATTAAACTGTTTATCGACCGTCGTATAGACAATTTTATTGGCGAGGTTCAAATAGCTTAAATAGTCGGCGATATCGCTAATGGGCGACGAATTTTGCAACTTAAAGTAAACGCCGTCGCCACTGAAATAAATTTGGCCATCTGCCGTCAGCAATATGCTATAAAGATGGTCAATTTTGGGCGCGAAGATAATATCGCTGTTGTTGAGAATAGATAGCACGGCTTTGGTTGACAAATTGCGGCGCAGGCAAAATTCGATGCTATTGCTGGCCTGTGCCGCGTAGTAATCGTCTGCACTGATTGCCACGCTATCATTTAGATTGAGCATATTGCTGGCAATTTGCGACTTTAAGCGGCTAAATAAATTGGCCACATCATAAAAAAACGTCTTTATTTGACCGTTGTCCGAAACAATATTAACTGATTCAACATCGATTAAATAAGAGACGTCACCTATTGGGTATACCGCTTGTGGTTCTTGCGAAACTTCACCCTGCCGCTCTGGCTCGAACCAAAGCACGCCAACTAAAAAGACGAGCAAGCCCGTCAATGCAACCAATAAAAAGGATTTAACCGTTTCCTTCATATTTCCCCCGACCTAGGGCGATTAATCGACGACGATAAAGCGACGTATTGGCATGAGCAAGTCATCGGTGGCGCCGTCGCGCACCGTAATTTCATACTTAGCTGGCTCGATGTCGCTAACCGCATAATTAAAATAGGGCAGCGGACCATACTGGGCAACCGGAACTTGTGATACGACGGTATATCTAAACCTGCTGTTGTACTTATCTTGTAGGATAAAGAATAATATTGCCTGTTTTTCGTAATCGTTGCGTGCAATGTACAGGTCAATTAAGTCGTTGGCTATTAATTGTCTTTCAGCAACTATTCGTTCCAATTCGTCGGCTTGATAAACCTGGCGCGCCTTGTAATAGGCCTGTACATAGGTTTCACTGCTGGCAATAACGCGATCGCCCTGCGCGACGTAAACTGCGCGCAAATCATCATCTGACATATCTGATTGATAGTATGCTTCAACTTCAATTTTGGGCGATGGGTCGTAGTTTTCGGGCGCAAATAAATCTTGTGACAACCAGGCCGTCGGCGCGCGACGCGCCTTATAATTGATGGCCTCTAGCACCTCTTCGCTAACAAAGGGCATATCTGGGCTATCGATGCGCACCAACTGTAAATAAGCGTTAATATCGCCGGTTAATTCCAAAGTAATATTAAGCGTAGAGGCGCGTTTAACCTGCCCTAAGTCATCGACTTGGGGCGAAACGAGCTGAACTGAATTGTCTTCGCCGAGTGCATATGTGAAACTCGCCAAGGCGAGTAGCATAACCACTACTAATACAACTGTTTTCCTGAACACAAGAAAACCTCCTAAAAATTTTCCTATGAACATTATAAACTGTTTATATTACAGTGGTATTACAGCGCGATTAAGATACACTTACAAGCATTTTGGAATTGAAAATCGTACAGTTGTACCGACTTCGAGCTCGCTTTCAACGGAAATTTGGCCACCGTGTAGTTCGACGATTTCCTTGGCGATTGAAAGGCCCAGCCCGGTGCCGCCCATTTGACGCGAGCGACCCTTGTCGACGCGGTAAAAGCGCTCGAATAAATGCGGTAGATGCTCTTCGGCAATGCCCAGGCCGCTGTCGGCGACGCTAAAGTAAATAAACTCGTCTTGCTCTCTTAAACTAAGCCGTATTTTGCCGCGATCGGGCGTGTACTTAATGGCGTTCGACAATAGGTTGACGATAACTTGTTCGATGCGGTCGTAGTCGAAATACGACAACAGTTCGCCGGCCGGTCTGCTCGATACAATTTCGTGCTGATGCGTTTTGATGTGCACATTCATTTTTTGCAATACTGAATCGACCAGTTCACACCAGTCGTTTTCCATGATGTTGAGCTGAATGCGCTGCGCGTCAAAATTCGATAATTGTAACAAATCGCGTACGATGCGGTTCATGCGATCGGCTTCTGTGTTGATGACTTCGAGGAATTGGTTGGTCGTCGCGCGGTCGTCGGCGGCGCCATCTAGTAGTGTTTCCGAATAACTTTTAATGCTGGTAATGGGCGTTTTTAATTCGTGTGATACATTGGCGACAAACTGCTTGCGCATATTTTCTAAACGCTGGCTTTCGGTAATATCTTGGAATACGATAATTAAGCCCTTTCGCCTATTGTCTTCGCTGGTATAGGGTTCGAATTTAACGCGGAAAGTTTCATCGGCAAAGGTGACAATTTCGGTGCCGTGCATATTGGGGTGATTGGCGATAATGTTGTGATAATTTAACGGTTCGGGCAGCTGACTCGCCAAGTCGTCGTAGTGATTGGTAATTTCAATGTGATGCGCCTCTAACATTTTAAGCGCCTTTTGATTGATGTGTAAAATAGCGCGCCCAGCCGTCAAGGCGATAATGCCGTCGTCGATGTTGTTGACGATAACTTCAAATTTACTCTTTTCTTGCGAAATGTGATCGAGACTTTGCTTTAATTGACTGGTTAAATGATTAAACATTTCGCCCAGTTTGCCAATTTCGTCATCTGATTTTACGATGACGTATTGGTCGAAATCGCCGCGCGCCATTTTATAGGCCTTGCGCGTAATGTCGTTAATTGGCTCGGTGACGTTTTTGGAAATGACGGCGCCCAGTAAAAAGGTAACTGCCAGCGCGATGATAACCGATTGGATAATAATGGCGCGCGCCCGACCAACTGTTTGGTCGGTATCGTTCAAATCGTAGCGAATGTAGAGCACGCCGACGACTTTGCCGCCGTTTTTAATGGGGTAAACTTTATCCATTACGCGCAGTGCACCAGCGCTGGGCGACAGCGCCAAAATACTGCGGTCGACCTGACCGCTTAATCCCTTTAAAAGCAGGCCCATGTCGAGTTGTTCTGAAGCGTTGGACGTTAAATGACTGGCTGTTGCAGCGACGATTTTGTCGTCGGCGACGACGTAAATTTCTTCGCGTATGCGCAGGCCTTGCGGGCCTTCAATAATTTGTTTAACCTTGTCGCTGGCGGCAATTAAGTCGCTATGCGCTTCAAGGTCAGACAACATCAATTTTGATAAGTCGTCTAACCTTGAACTGGCGAGGTCGTAATTATAGCGTTCAAAAAATTGAATGATATATACGCCCGATATAACAATGGCAATTAGTACGAGGGTGAGAAAAATAATGATAAATCTCCAGCGCAAACTCTTAAGCACCGACTATTCCTTTCTAAAGTAGTAACCGACACCGCGCTTGGTGACGATGTACTTGGCGTTAGATGAATCGTCTTCAATTTTTTCGCGCAGGCGCCTGACGGTGACGTCGACGGTTCGAATGTCGCCAAAATAGTCGTAACCCCACACCTCTTTGAGAAGCTGTTCACGCGTGAAAATGTGGTTTTCCTTGGAAGCTAAATACTTTAAAAGTTCAAATTCGCGCAGCGTTAGTTCAATTAATTCGCCGCGCTTTTTGACTTCGTAGCGATCGAGATTAATCTCTAAGTCTTGCGCGCCAATTAGCTTTGATTGATTGCCGGCGGTGCTGTTGTCGATGTTGACGCGTCGCAAATTGGCCTTGACGCGCGCAATAACTTCGCGCATGCTAAACGGCTTGGTAATGTAGTCGTCGGCACCCAGTTCAAGGCCGAGCACCTTGTCGACTTCTTCTTCTTTGGCCGTCAACATAATAATTGGCGTGTTTAGCTTTTCTCTGACTTTGCGACAGACTTGAAAGCCGTCTAATTTGGGCAGCATGACGTCGAGCAAAATTAAATCGGGCGCTTCAAAAAGCGCCTTACTAAGTGCATCTTCGCCATCAAATGCCGTAATGACGGCATAGCCCTCTTTAGTTAAATTATATTTTAATATATCCGAAATTGGCTTTTCATCTTCAACTATCAATACTTTTTCGTTCATATTTACCCCTTAAAATGGCAGATATTTTTCAGGATTAACCGAAACGCCATTTAATTTTATTTCAAAGTGCAGGTGCGGGCCGGTGCTTCGACCCGAATTGCCACTCAGTGAAATATCTTGCCCCTTTTCAACATATTGACCAGCGCTAACCAGTAATTTTGAATTGTGCGCATAGTAGGTTTCTAAGCCGTTGCCGTGGCTGATAACGACTAAATTGCCGTAACCGCCGCGATAAGCCGCCGTCTTAACCGTACCGGCCTCAGCGGCGTGCACCGGCGTGCCAATTGGCATTTTTAAATCGATGCCATAATGATAGCCCAGATGCTTACGTGGGCCGAAACGCGACGTGACGCGATAGGCCGTAACGGGTCGAATTAAGGTCGACTGCGCCAGCTGTGGCGGCAATGGCTTGACGCCCCTTTGATAGACATCGCTGGTCGCTTCTAGTAAAATTTCTTCCGACCGAACCGTGCGATCAACGGCGCGGCCATTGCGGTAGACGACCTGCTCAACTAAATACTTTTCGCCCGGCGTACCCTGCGCGACCAACTTCTGTTCGCCGACGTAAAGCGCATTGTCGTCGACGTATTCTTCGGATGGCTCGATTACTTCAGTGCGCGATTCGATCACTGTCACATATTGCGTTACTAGCGGTTCAGGGCGATTGATGACTAACTGATCGCCAATTGTCAAATACTTTTTATCCTTTAAATAGGGGTTATCGGCAATTAAGCGCTCGACGGTCGAGTCGTTATCAAAGGCAATTCCCGATAGCGTATCGCCCTTGACAATGGTATAGGTGACAACTTCTATGCCGCCGTTTTCGACGTATTGAACGACGCTATCAAAATCGGCATAACCCTTAAATTGATCGACTGGAATATTAGTTTTTTGAAATTCGACAGTTTGTTCGAGCGCGACGTCAATAACCTCAGTAGCCGTGCCTTGATAAGTTGTCAAGTGCTCGATTATGCGATTGGCGATCGCTTCGTTTTCAACTGCTAAGTGCATCTCACCATCAATGTAAAGTGCCCATACTTCAACCTGGGCACAAAACAGCGTGCGCGGCTTGACGACATCTGATAGATAGCGCAGCGTCGTCAGCGAGCAGGTTGGATGCGCGTTAGCAATGGCGTCTGCAAGACCACTTTCGTCAGTTGTTGAATCGGCTGCGCTAGTAGCTTGAGCAGGCGGCAATTCTGCCACTTCGACAACTGGTAGTTCGGGTTTAATAAATGCGCCCAGCGCAAGCACTAGGCAAAAGATAATTAGCCCTATTCTATATATTCGGCGATATAAGCGTCGCTTTTGGTAATACGTCATAACATCCTCAATTTTTACACGAAAAATAGGCAACTGCTGTTGCTTCTATTCTAATGATACATGATTTTTGCCAAAAATGCTATTAAAAATAAAAAAAGTGAGATTTTTGCCAGAAATTTGAAATATTGGACGCAATTGTGTATAATGCTTGTGCGCTGATAACTACAGGAGATTGACGCGCGCTGAATTGATATAACAAGGCGAGGACAATAATGACAACTTCGATATTTCTTTTACTATTTGGGCTAATCGTCGGCTTTATCGGCGGCTACGCCGGCATTGGCGGCGCGCCTTTTTTAATTGTCTTTTTAAGCGCCTTTATGGGCATGTCACAACACGCCGCACAGGGTACCGTATTGGCCGTTATGTTGGGGCCAATGAGCCTGCTCGGCATATTGACGATGAAAAAGCAGATTAAACCGATGCTGAAATTTGCCGTTATCGGCGTACTGTCATATGCCTTTTTTTCTTATTTTGGCGCCTATTTGGCGTTTTTAGTCGACAGCACAAACTTAAAAGTGTTTTTTTCGGGCTTTGTCTTTTTAGTCGGGCTAAACGAAATACTCGGCTTAACGGCAAAATCGAAACGACTTAAAAAAATGGACAAAAAAGAAGCTTCGTTAAGAAATGTCGCCATCGTCGGCATTGTCGTCGGTGCCGTCGGCGGCTTTTTCGGCATTGGCGCCGGCATTTTAATGACGCCTATTTTTGTCGGCCTATTCGGCATGAAAAAAGACGACGCCCGCTTGCTGGCCCTGATGATACTGTTGCCACCCGTCAGCCTTGGCGCCGTCATTAAATACCACATGGAGGGCGCCATCGTGTGGTCGAGCGCCCTCATCATTTTCTTTTCTTACTTTGTGACAAATTACTTTGGCTCAAGGTTGGCCTTAAAACACTCTGCCAAAAAATTTAAAATCGTCTACGGTTACATATTAATTTCAATTGCCATTATGAACTTGATAACGGCAGTTTAACTGCAAAATGCCGCATATAGTAGTACGGCTTTAATAGTGCCGCTTTGACCGAAATTTTTCTGTGAGAGTCTAATTGCCAGTTTGGGATTGTAGTGCACAATAGAAGTGTTGAAACTACATGAACGGCTATTTTCACCAGCTTTGACTTCAATTGGGACAATATCATCATCCCTTTGAATTAAAAATCTACTTCTTACAATAGTAAAGATTATACTGCTGTGCTGCCAATGTCACGACTACATAGTTTTCAATTGTGGCACCACGATATATTTGATTTTTTATCAATGCAAATGGAATATTTGCCAAAATATTTAACAAACCATTGTTATTGAGATAAATTTTAAAAGCACCACCAGCGGCATGCCAACAACGCAAAGATAATCTTTATAAAGGTTCAACAGCTTTTGATGATGCTATCCATTAATGGGTCAATTTTTTAAAAAACTAATTCTGATAGAATGCGCAAGGGATTTAAATTTTCTTCGAAGATGTCGACAAGTTCTGGAAGCCGTTCAAAACTAATATAAAAAAGTCATCATAATGCTTTTCTGAAAAATCAATTAAACTATAAGTCTTACCCACTTGGCGGGTGCCGCGCAGCAACATCGACAGTCGCTTTATGCTGTTTTTTCAAGTTAACAGTTTAGTCGTAATATTTCGCCACATAGAACACCTCCATAAATCAAAAGTCAAAAATAGCCGAAAAAAGCATTGAAGTGGTTATCAAAATTTTAGAAAAAAATACATTACGTCAAATAAAAGGAAATTATTCCTTTTACTTGACTTAAAAAAAGGAATAATTCCCTTTTTTGTACTTTACCGCCATCATCGGTGCCGTCATTATTTTTCTCTTGCTTTGTCACCAACTACTTTAGTTCAAAGTTGGCCTTGAACCATTCTGCCCGAAATTTAGAATCATCTACGGCTATTTTATATAATACAATCGTTTTGCTAAATCTTGTTTCCATTCAGGCCACGAGTTTACCTCATTTTTTATCTGCGTTTTGCGTTCCTCACTCAACTTAAAAGGCAATATTCTATGTGAACCCACCTTATTTTTCAGTTCGTTTTTTGCCATTACTTCCTTTTTCGCCATGTTTTTCCTCCTCATCTTTATCCATCATTATTTTTATAATATTAACCTCCTTTTCAATATAATTGTAAGGGGCTTCTGAAAATCTAAAGTTTGCATAGCGCCTATTTTTATTACGTCTGCCTTCTCCCTCCCAAACGTAAGCTTTTCCATCTGCGCCTTTTCTTTTTAGGTTCCTCCCAGAACCCAAGTTTATTGAAAAGAAATCAAAAAACCTTCGAGGCCCAACACCAATAAACGGTTCAAAAATAACTTTTTGCTCCTTAGAAACATCCTTTAACTCAGTATTTATAAATATCGCGTCAGAATACAAATCATAAGCTTTACTTTTTGGATATGGTTCAATATAAACAACTTTATTTATACCACTAGCAATAATATGTTTTGTACAATTATGACAAGGAAAAGTAGTGCAATATAAGGTAGTATTTTTGCACTTATACCATATCGGGCACACATAGTAATTGCAGCCATTTCAGCGTGAACTGATCGGCCGAACTCCGTTAAAGATTTTAGGCGTGTAGCTTGGAGTAACTTTAAGTTTTCGTCGTCTTTTTCCAATCCTAATTTTTCTAAAACATCTTGATAAATTTCGTTAATGTTATCCTTATTTGCATCTGAACCACGAACGAAATCTCTACAATCTTTCATTTCACTTATTTTATAATTTTTTTCAACTATCGGCCAACAAAGACCTCCACCAAAAGCTGGACAATCATTAGCTCCTTGAGCAATAACTTCTCGATCTTTCGTAATTACCGCACCAACCTGTCTGGATAAATCTGCTGATCTTAAGGCAGAAACAAATGCGGAAAACATAGCATATTCGTTAAAGGTCGGCGTAATAAAAGGGTTTCCAAATAACAAATCAATAAAACGGTGTACTTGATTTAACAACGAATTCTCATTAACATAATTAATAAAATAGTCAGCTAAATAAAATGTTTCTCTAAATTTTTGCCCATAATATGATTCTTCATGCTCATCCCTAACAACAAGTTTCCTCGCTGCTTCAATTTGCAGACCATCATTTAATAGACTGTTTTCCCTATGTTCTCTATTTTGTAGTATGCCTACAAGTATAAAAGAGCCACCATAAGTATCTCTTAACCTAACTACTTCATCAGGGTGTTTAAAACTAGAAATAATATAAGCTACACGTTTATTTACTTCGCCGCTTGAATTGCACACACGCCTTTCATGAATAATGCCAGCGACCACGGAACCGATATAGTTACTCCCATTTTCCAATCTTAGGCGATTTCCGTAATTCATTCTCTCATTAATAATTGACATTTTTGTTTGATCTTCAAATTCGGAATCTTTCTGCTCAATATCTCTGCTGCTAAAATTATCCATATAAGGATCTATAATATCTCTTGATACTTTGATAACTTCTACATCAAAATTAAAAAAATTAGTAAGCCTCTTGGTTATTTTTTCTATAATTTTTCCGGAATCTACACCTACTGGCTTTACTAAACCAATAAATATTTCTTGAGGTACACCTTTGTTAAGAGACTTTTTTACTTTCATTACATACCCCTGTTTTCTGGAACGAACTAACGTTCTTTAATAAGTTTATCATTTTTATCAAAGAATTACAAATTTTATATATTTTTCAGAATAATTTACTTTCTTTATTAAATTAATTATTATTATAATTTTCCAACAAATTTTTCTAAGTCTCGTAGTAATCTCTCATCATTTTCTTTCGAATAAATAAAACTAGTGTCCATACTATTTTGTCTTAATTTATCTATCCAACTCAGTGCCGCCTCGCGATTGACACCTCGTTCTAACATGCCAAAATAAATATAGCCTAATTCATTAGCGGCATTTGTGTTAAACACTGAGGGATCATCTGAATTAATATTAACAATCATATTGTCAAAATTATAGCCATAGTTGTTTAAGCTATATACTTGATTATCTTTAATGGTATCCATATCGCCAATAACAATATTAGAACTGGGATTAACTTCAACTACAATCCCCATTTTATTGACCATTTGTTTCATAATACGCTGCGCAACTTGCGTGATTATTATCTCTTGTTCTTCAATTTTCATATGTACCGGTTCTTGCATCTTATAAACAAGGCCATGACAATATCTGGAATATACTAAGTTATCAACATTGTAATTAAATTCATCAGATTTTAATTCCCTATAATTATTGTCTAAATAATTCTTAAACTTCCAGTACTCAGAACTCAAATAATCTAAATCTAGCATATTTCTATTAAATAACGCTTTATAAGCTTCCACTAAAAGCTTAATACTTAAATTATGTTTATTTCCATAAATTTCCATTGATAACTTGTGAATTTGGTTTTCAATGTAATCTAAATTGCCAACTAGCTCTCTTGCATCATTACTACTCAATAGGTCATATAACCATATATAATTTTCTAATGCCTCAATTCGGGGAATTATAATAGTTTTATTCTTGATGTGCCAGTCTTCAGGAGCAATGCCTAGGGCGACACCATGTCCAATTCTGTCACCGACGTGAAATTTCAAATGAATAATAACTTCATAAATACGTCTTAAAGCCGATAAAATATGTCTAAAATCTTCACCCGCATGAAACGTAAATGCAAGGCTCTTATTTTTCTTTATACCTCTACTAATTTTTTCAATGCCACTTCCGCGAGCAGACTTAAAAATATCAACATAAACCCAAGTTGGCACAGCGCTTTCTAAGCTGGCGACATCTATACCCAACAAATACTTACTATATATCTCATGCTTGTTGCGCAGGGCAAGCAATAAAGCTATTTCTTGCTTGTATCTCTGATAGAGTTTTCGATACCGGATATCATCTTTATAATAACCCGTAAATAAAACATCCTTAAAATCTAGCTTTTCTTCTTCTTTTAACAAATGAAAAACTAAACCAACTCTTGGAAAGGGAACTTCGGGAACATACTTCAGATTTTTAACATCATCATTATCAATTACACAATAATCACTGTGTAAAACTTTAAGATACGCTTTTAAAAAATTGTCAATCGCCGTTTTAAACTTCGCTTCGTTGGTACCTATGGCGCCCCTTAATTCTAGTTTTTTTAAATTCTCGTTTTGAAATTGCTCTCTTAGCGCACGTTCCCAACTAAAGTTCATCTTTATAGATGTGAAATCTGAACTATTATGGTAAAATGCCTCTTGAAAATGATTTAGGCCGTGTATCGTCTTTTGTTGAACGACCAATTGATAAAAATGATTTTTAATTCTCAGATAATTGAGTAATAAATTCTTGATTATTTTTTGCTCTTCTCCACTACTGTTTTCATCATAAATGTAACTCATTGCCTTGAAGAGAAAGAAATTCTCGCTAGATGTTTTCCCTGTATATTCTTCAGGAAAAAGGCTTTGTACCGATAGACTACTTAAATTAACTAATTTTCTAAGCGCTTGATATTTTTCTTCAAAGTAATACCATTTGGATAGTCCTTTTACTTTATCTTTGGGACAAAATGCCGCTAATTGTTTTGCTAGGCCATCTCCACAAAACGTTTTAATTAAATAAGAAATTTCATTCTCTAGAATAGTTTCAGTACATTCTTCATTTATTATTTCTTTCACATTACGCAATTTGAATAGTATAATGGTTCTAATGTAGTTAGCAAGCATCAAAAGATAAACATTCGTACAGCTTCTAATACTATTGAAATCATCGCCCGGAATTTCTAAATGCATTAATTTGTGACGATTCTGAGCAGTAAGCGGACACATATAAGCATCCCAAGCTGTTAGAAAAGTAACAGAGGCCCCTCTATGTAGGTGATTTTCAGCAACGCCTTTTTCCATTACTCTATCTAAAAGCTTATCAGATACCAAAATATTGCCATAGTTTCCATCTAAATCGCGTATGTTTTTATTATTCTTAATCATATAAATAATAATCAGAATATCCAATGGTATTAATCTATTTAAGCTGTGAAATAAGTAAATTTTATTTGTATCTGAAAAACCTCCCAAAAAATCATGGTCTTCATCATTTTTCCAATATTTGTAAACAATTCCACCATCGCGTTGCGCAATAAAAACTGTTGAAAAGCGCTCTAGATGTTGCAATATAATATCAAAAGTATCGTATTTGATAAGCCTTTTTTTCTTATCATAGTGTGGATATAAATACCACTTATCTAGATAGAGATATATTTCATCGTAATTATAAATATTATACTTTCCGTTGATATAATTTCGAAATGCCTTTCTAATTGTCTGCTTATCTTGTAATGATGGATTTTGTTTATCATAATATGTCTGCAAAATATCTTTAAATAAAAAATCTACGCTAACATATGGATATGAAAACATTCCTAAAAAAATATTAATATCTTCATTTAACATTCTATACACCTAATTTTTATCAGAAAATAACTCATTAAAACGATCAGAGTCTAAACTTTTTACATCCTTATTACTAAACATACTTTGAAATGTTTTGAAATCATTTTTAGATTTTTTCTTACTATCTTTTAAGTAGTCTTTTATAAGCTTTTTAAATTCTGAAACATCTAAATTCTCTCTTTTTATTTTATCTGCATACTCTAATTCAAAATATATATGTAACCACATTATCAATTTTAAGTTTCTATCACAAATAAACTCTATATTATGCGGTAAATCTTTTACTATTCTTTCGATTTGATTTATTAAATTCTCCCACTTAGTTTGGTGTTGATTAGAGTTGATTCCACTACTACCCGTATTTTTTTCACTTTGATCTTCCAAAAGTTTTCTCTTATTAACCATTCTCTCTGAAAAATCACGCCATTCTTCGAATATTTTTTTAGCACTCATCAACGAAATGTTTTTATACTTTCTTTCTAAAATTTGGTTTATTTCATCTACAATATTTTTTTGAAAAATATACTCATCTCTACTATTTTTTAATAGACTTTCAATATCAAAATCTAAAGCAATACTTACTTTCGTAGAAAGAATAAATTCTTTGTTAATTTTAAACTTAACACTATTTATAATTTGCTGATAACACTGGTGTTCTTTGACCTTTTCTCTATTATTTGAATTTTTGTTCAATATAGCTTCAATAACTTTGATTTGTTCCACAATGCTTGAATCTTCGGTCAATAATTCTTTGTAATCATTTGTATTAAACTTACTATACGAATTGCTCTTGAAGAGTTTACCTAGAACAATTTCTTCCATGGTCTTATCATAGTATATTTGATAACGCTTAAATGGAATATTAGGTTTTAAAAATACCTGTTTTGCTATCTCTTGTGCAATATCCGCTTGTTCAATTTTATATAGCATACCATAGATAATATTAAATTCTTTTTTATTAACCTCCATTATCCTAAATAATCCATCTTCATCAAATAATAACTCAATTGATTTCATGAAACGGTACAAGCTGAACATTTTACTATTTATATTTTCGTCAAAAATATTATAACTATTAGATGATAAATACTGATGTAATATGAAAATTTGTCTAAAATCAAAATTAGAAAATAAATTTACAAGTATATCATTTAAATCATAAGCTGATTCATTTTCACTAAATAATTCATCGGACGAATCTCTGCTGATAACCGATATTTTTTTGTTTTTAGGATTATAATTTACTAACCACTCATTTTTGTCATCGCCTTCTGATATCAGAGGAATATTAATAAGGTCTGCCGTTACTGATCTTTTTAACTCTAAATATATATCACTTTCCAACAAACTTGTTTTTCTCATAAGCCTTATTGCAAAATCTAAAAATACAAAAAGTCTAAAATTTCTCAACTTTTTCCTAAGCAATTCATGCGATGTTTCACTTTTAGATGAAAAAAAATCAAAATTTTCCTCTTCGCTTATTAAATTCCTAAAGCTATTCCAATTAATATGTGTACTATAAAAACTGTCCCCAAATCGGATAACTTTTTCAAGAAGCTCTACTCTATAAGCATTAAATTGTGCATTTGAAACAACAATTGTTTCAATAAATATTTTTGCATGTTGAAAAATTTTTTCCTCAAAATTTTTAATATCTTTACAATTTTTTTCATAATATTCCTGTAAATCTTCAGACAATACAACTTGGTCACGTGCTAACTCTTCAGCAATTTCTACATACTTTTTTCTATTTAACTTTTTATTTATGTTTTCAATAACTTCACTCATATCCAATAATGCATTATAAGTATTATTTAAACCACGTGCAGTATCGTCAAAAATATGATATGAATGGGGCAAGTTATTAGCTACTTTAGTAAGACTCCCATCATTATCTCTATACACATTGTAATATTTAAAAATGGGTGGCTCTAGAAAAACAGAAAAACATTGTTTCAATAGACTAGACATCTTTTCAGCATCATCCGGCCTGCCATTTCCATTAACATCTAAATGATAATCGCCACGGTTTCCCAAAGACCAATGCCTTACACTATGCCGATATTGAGGTGGTAGTATTTTTTTAAGATATTCATAGCTTAAAGTCTTTTTTCTATCTAAGAAAGCTGTTTCGCCATTTGAATTAACAAAAGACGCATTCATAATGTCACCGGAAAGAGCTTTTTCCTTTCTAATAAAATCCAAGGTCAACGTTTCTTCAAAGGTTTCTAAATCTCCCGAGATAATGCTGACAATTCTAGGGTGAGAAATATAAGCAAGTAATGTCTTAACAATATCGACTGAATACTGTGTACTAAGATCAATGTCATCAATGACAATAAAAATAAGTCGCTTACTATAACTTAATTCATCTGAATTAGATGCACGACCTGTCTCAAAATCTGTTTTTAATAAAAGTTTTATAAATTTATGTAAGGCTGGCAAAAATGCAATATCTGATTGATATATATCTGCTGTTTTTCTAATATAATCATTATCACTAGTGTATTGATTAACTGAAATTTTCTTATATTCAGGTTGAATAAAGCAAAATTTCTTAACTAATTCATCATATTTTTCTTCTATTGGTAACTTTTCTATCTCCCAGCGCTCTCTCTTACCATAATTAAATTTTTTATGCAAATCATCGACAATCGGCTTAAATAATCCTAGAACAATTGACATAATATTATTACTTTCTGACATTGCCTCTGGAACAATTGTCGGTAAAACTATATTTATATTATCATAATCTTCATACTCTCTATTTTTCTTTTCCAAATCGCTAATTAAAGTCTTTAAAATTGAAGTTTTACCTGTGCCACGCGCACCCAAGATACCAATATTATTCAATTTTTGATCTTGAGTAGCAATTGCTTCGTCTGGATTCCAAGAGTCTTTTCTAATGCCCTCAATCTGATCAATTATTCTATCATAAGTTGGTAAAATCATCTTTGCTTCATCTGGCATTAAAACACGCGCACCATTTGTCATATTGAATTTTTTGCCCATAAAAAAACTCCTTTTTTGATATTGGATTTTTTAAAAATACTAAAAATTTTTAATCTCTTAATAACAAATCAAAATATTCACTCTTTATACTGTTTTATTCTATCATACTACGCTTTATCATTCAAATGATAATTATCCTCACTTTTAATAGTTAATATAATCACCCGATACAACATTCTCTATCCACACTTGATTGTCAAGATACCACTGAATAGTCTCTTTTATACCCGCCTCAAACGTATATTTTGGTGCCCAGCCAAGTTCTGTCGTTATCTTTGTGTTATCAATGGCATAGCGCCGATCGTGACCCGGTCTATCTTTGACATATTCGATTAAATCTTCTGATTTGCCCAAAGTATTAATGATTAATTTTACAATTTCAATATTGGCCTTTTCATTATTGCCGCCAACATTGTAGACTTCACCCGGTTTTGCCTTGTGTAGTACAGCATCAATTGCAGCACAATGATCAGAAACGTGTAGCCAATCGCGCACTTGCCTACCGTCGCCATAGACTGGCAGCTGTTTATTATTCAAACAATTGTTAATCATTAAAGGAATGAGTTTTTCAGGGAACTGATAAGGGCCGTAGTTATTGCTACAACGCGTAATGTTAACTGGCAGGCCAAATGTTTTGTGATAGGCCCTAACAATCAAATCTGCGCTGGCCTTAGATGCCGCATAAGGACTATTGGGTTTTAAGGGCATGGTCTCGACGAACATGCCCGTTTCACCCAATGCACCATATACTTCATCAGTTGAGACTTGTAAAAATTTGACATCAGTTTTATATGCTTTGCAATACTTGTCATTTGGATTGATTTTCCAATGTTTTTTAGCAACGTCGAGTAATACCTGAGTGCCAATAACATTCGTCGTCAAAAACACCGCGGGTTCGTCAATGCTGCGATCGACGTGCGATTCGGCCGCAAAGTTAACAACTGCTGAAATATCGTTCTCGGCAAAAATTCGCTCAATATTTGCGCGATTGCGAATGTCAACTTTTAAAAACCGATAGTTTTTATGCTGAGAAACATCTTTTAAATTTTCCAAATTGCCGGCATAGGTCAACATATCGACATTGATAATCTTGTAATCTGGGTATTTTTGGCAGATAAATTTAATAAAATTGCTGCCAATAAAGCCGGCCCCACCCGTTACTAAAATTGTTTTCATTTAGTCCTTTGCCATTGTCTGTACGCGATATGTTCGCGTATGCCCCGCATTCGTAAAGCTATCTTAAGCACTATATCACATTAGGTGGATACTTAGCAGATGAGAAAATACTAATTTCTATTAAATTGGCATTTTAACACCCAGTTTTTGTTCTATTTCACGCATGTCAGCTATTAACGATTCGTTAATTGGCACACCCATCGTGAGCCTTTGTTTGTAAGCATCGTATTCCTTCTCTCCGGCTGTATAAATACGTGAATGACCGGGCATTTTTTTAGAAGCCCGCAAAGTGCGTAATATATCACCAGTTGTTTTTTTAAACTCATCTGTTTCTGTGAAAAATGAAACATCAATTGCCATAAAGAAATGTCCCAGTTTATAAGTGGTTTTTTCACCCTGCTGATAACCAGATAAAGCTTTTAAAAATGCGCCCCCCTGTAATGCCGCTGACAATATCTCAACAACTGTGGCATAGCCATAGCCCTTGTAACCAGCTAATTGCTCACCAATACCACCGAGTGGCGCCAGAGCGGCATCACCCGATACCAAGTCGTTAAGTATCTGCGTCGTGTCTGTCTGTGGCGTTCCGTCACGACCAATCACCCAACCTTCTGGTGTTCTTTTGCCAAGTCGTTCATACACCTCTATTTTGCCGCGCTGTGAAATGGAAGTTGCGCAATCGAGCACAAATGGAAAATTTTCATCAGTTGGTATGCCAAACACCAGTGGATTTGTACCAAGCATATTTTCAACACCAAACGTCGGTGCAATTGATGGCCGCGCATTAGTACCAGTAATACCAATCATATTTCTAGCCGTTGCCATTGTTGCGTAATAACCAGCTATACCATAATGATTGGAATTTCTGACAGCTACCATGGCCATACCATATTTTTCGGCTTTTTCTATTGCTAGAGACATCGCTTTATGCGCAACGACTTGCCCCATGCCATTATTTCCATCAAGTACCGCTGTTGTCATTTTATCTTTGATGACATCAATCTTGGTAATTGGGTTAATAATGCCCGCCAAAATACGATCGACATAAATTGGTTTTAACCGACTAATACCATGCGAATCAATACCGCGCTTGTCCGATTCAATTAAAACATCAGCACAAATAACCGCGTCTTCAACCGGTATGCCAGTGGCAATTAAAACTGATTGCATATAGGATTTTAGATCTTCAAAAGAGAGAAATTTCATGGCTACCTCTTTCTATTTACATTTCAATACTAATTAAAAACAAACATTTTGTTTTATGTCGCACATTTCTAAAATCAAGAATATTTATAGCAAAATGAATATTTCGCTCGTTTAATGCAAAAAAACAAAAATATTGATCTCGCCAAATATCTATTGTGTTTTTTAATATTAGCCAAGAAGAAAGCAGCTCAAATGGGAACACAAGACAACCTAATAAAAACAAATTAATTTTATTTTTTAACTTTATTATTTGTTTAGCTCATATTTAATGCTATCAATAATTTGACAAATTATCATTGCCACATAGTTAATGTCGTTTGCACTTAAATACGGGTGCATCGGCAGGGATAGTACTGTATCACAAAGTTCATTAGTTGTCTCAAAATCACTGTCATCATAATTGAAATTTGAAAATGCACTTTGTTTATGCATTGGTTTGACATAATAGACCATGCTCGGTATGCCTTTTTCTCTCAACTTTGCTTGTAAATTATCTCTTTCTTCCTTATCTTTCAGCTTAATCGTGTATTGCGCAAAACTTGATATATAATCATTGGGAATAAACGGAGTTGCAACAATATCTTTTAATTCTTCTGTATATTTTTTGTACACTGTATTAACATCTTTAAGTTCATGCTCGATAAAAGCGGTTAACTTAACATTTAATATAGCTGCTTGTATAGAGTCTAGCCGAGAATTAACACCAATTCTAACATTATCATACTTGTCGGTGCCCTTGCCATGTACTTTCAGTGAATTGAGTAGTTTAGCCAACTCATCATCATCTGTAAATATTGCCCCACCATCACCATAACAACCCAGCGGTTTTGCTGGAAAAAATGATGTTGTAGCAGCATCGCCAAAACTACATGCTTTTTTGCCGCTTATACTGCCACCAAAACCTTGAGCAGCATCTTCTAAAACTTTTAATTTGTATTTCTTAGCGACTTTATTAATCATTGGAAAATTAGCGGGTAAGCCAAATAAATCAACTGGCATAATAACTTTTGGTTTTAGTTGCCCTTCATTTAGTGTTTTATTAATTGCCCTTTCAAGTTTTTTAGAGTCAATATTAAACGTCTGTCTATCAACATCGACAAAGACTGGCGTCGCGCCCGCCGCTGCAACCACTTCACCCGTAGAAAAAAAAGTGAAATCAGGTACGAAAACAGCATCGCCTTCACCGACCCCCCACGCCATTAACACAAGCGACATCGCTTCGGTGCCGTTGGCGCAACTAATGCAATGTTTTACACCGACGTATTCAGCTAATCGCTTTTCTAATAAATTAACTTCTTCGCCACCGATAAAGTGCCCCGATAATAAAACATCTGCAATCGCTTTATCTATTTCCTTTTTGTATTTTTTATACTGCGCTTTTAAATCTCTAAATTCCATTTTATCCCCCATATTCTTCTTTAGCTATCAATGTAAAACTGCCGTATTCACTAATTATATGCCACCTTTTGGAACCAACATACTCTATACTAATCTCACCCATTGTCAAATCGAAATCTTCAATTCTATCAATCAATATCTTACTTCCTTTATAAACGAAAAACGCATCTCCCCATTTCTTGAGCCTCATAACTAATTTGTTCAAAATAAATGGTTCGATTTCTAAGACAAATACTTCAAGATCGGATTCTACCGGTTTCGGATTGTAAAACCCTTCTTTTGATAATACTTGAAACGTTTCTTGAGTTAAAGCTGACAATTTATTGAGTAAAGTATATTTTTTTATAACTTCTACCAACAATCTACCTGCCTCTAATGCAATTTGATTGAATATTATGTCAGAATCATAAGTATCTAATAAATTCACTTTTGTTTGTGCCAGTATTTCACCATCATCAATCTTTTCATTTATCTTATGAATCGTCACCCCAAATTCATCATTTAAATCTTTAATTTGCCAAAAAATCGGATTTGCACCTTTATAAAATGGTAAAATGCTGGGATGCACATTAATAAAACCATCTTTTAATGCGTTAAGTGTATTGGCTTTTAAAATTTGACTATAACTTGCAACTATACCTAAACTAATTTTTCTCAGTTGTAATTGATTAATTAAATAATCCGTATTCGTATCATAAATTTTGATATAATCAATATTTTTCTGCTTACACAAACGCTCATTTAGCGGTTCTAATTTTGAATTTCTTTTCACTAAAATAATAACCACCGATATTATAATATTGTTATCAATCAAATATTTCAAAACTACATTAGAAAAAATTCCTCCTGTGCCAAAAAAGGCAATTTTTTTAGAGCTACTCATACTGATATTCCTTTTTTATATCAAAATACTGTATTTGTTCTGCTCCAAATTGCCTGAAAAATTTTTCGATTGGTTTTTTCATGCTACCTTCAAAATCAAAGCTCAGACCCATTTTATTTGCTAACTTAATGCCCTGATAGACAAGTAAAGTCAATGATTGCGAATTGCGAAATTTCTCTATTGAGCCGCTCATCAAATAATAAACAGATTTTCGGTCATAGGCAAACAATGCCGCTGAATGAATATTGTCGTCACAATCTATCGCATAATATATTTCAACACAGTCATTGATTATTAAATTGTTATACAAATTATTGAACAATTCAAAGCTGTAGGGAATATCAACGCCTTGCCTACTATAAGTTTGTTTGTTTAGCTCGTAAAAGTCACTTGCACTCATCCCGCTTTTAACCGTTACAAGTTTTTCCGCTTTTCTAATGTAATTTCTAACAGTACCATTAAACCTAGTGTATAATTCAGTGAGATCGCCAGTATCTCTTATTACATAAGTATATCTGGTAGATTGTGAATAACCTCGCCAATAAAATGGTAACCAATTTGTAAAATTATAGTGAAAATACTGCCTATATCTTTTGATTTTGAGATTTTCCAATTGATCAATAATTGCATCTGCTACTCTACACTCAAAAGATAATTTTTTGTAGTATTTTAACCCCTGTGGATAATAATAAATGATGCCATTATTTTGTGTAAGAGGCGCCTTCCTAATTTCAAAATCATTATCAATAGCATTTAAATAATATACCAAAGAACCCGCTACCTTATTATTCTCTTTAACTAAAATTACATCCCAATTGCACGGACCACAAACTGCGTCCATCCAATAATGTTGAGAAAACAATGGTATGTTTTCGGTTTCGCATAGCACCTTATACTGTTCTTTATTAGAAAGCATTAATCAAATCTCCCTTTGAAATCTATTGTCTTGACATTTTTAAGTGGCAATTTTACGCTGCTCTCTTTGGTTGCTGATAAATAAATTGCAAGCACTAATTCTAAAGCGTTTCTACCATCTTGCGCCGTTACATAGGGCTGTCTATCTTCTTTTATTGCCTCAACTACGTCGGCATATAACGGACTATGGCCAAAACCATAAACGTTTGGCGGGTTTTCTTGATACTTGGCTTTAACTTCTTCTGGATTGTCCAAATTATCAGCAAATTGCCACTCTTCAATTAAGTTTACCGATTTACCACCCGCTTTTACAGTGCCTTTTTCGCCAAAGATGTAGAGGGTTTCTTCCAAATTCTGAGGATATATATTAGTAGTCCCTTCAATAACCCCATAACTGCCGTTGCTAAACTTTACTAATGCCACACCCAAATCTTCAGCATCGATAAAACTGTGTACCAGATTGTCTGTCATACCAACAACTTCACTAATCTCATCTCCCATCATCCAGCGCAATAAATCAATATTATGAATGCACTGATTCATCAATGCCCCGCCATCTTGTTCCCAAGTGCCGCGCCAAGGCGCTTGCTTATAATAGCTTTCGCCTCTATTCCATCTAATGTGCGCTGTGCCATGCATCAACTTTCCAAAACGGCCGGCTTCAACTGCTTGCCTTATCTTTTGGACAGACTTGTTAAATCGATTTTGGTGACACGCGCTAACTTTAACGTTCTTCGCAGCTGCATTTTTTATAATTGCATCGGCTTCATCAAGTGATAATGCAATTGGCTTTTCGATAATAAGGTTACAGCCTGCCTCAATACAGTCTAAGGCAATCTGACCATGTTTGCCGCTTTCAGTACAAATGGCCACCAGCTCGGGTTTTTCTCTTTGTAGCATTTCTCGATAATCAATATACTTTTTTGCATCGCTTGACAATTGAAACTTTTTAACTGAATCATCCATTTTTGATGTATCAATATCACACAACGCAACAATATTTAATTTGTTCTCAAGTGCTGCAGCGATATGGTTTGGTGAAATTCTGCCGCAGCCAATAATTGCATATTTTATACCCAAAATAAATCCTCCTTATAATAGTTCTATGTTAGTGCGGTCTTTTACTTCGCTCATTGCATTTTTAGTATCAAAAATTACCTTAGCATTTTTTTGAACAAACTCATAATCAACATTTGTATGTGCAGTAGTTACAATCACCAAATCATTTTGACATAACAATTCTGCAGTTAATATTGGCTCGCCTTTTTTGACGATGCCATTCTCCTTATACTCAGAAACAAATGGGTCATAATATATCACATTTGCGCCCTCTTTTTCAAGTTCTTCTATTACGCGAATCGCCGGGCTCTCTCTATAATCATCAATATCTTGCTTGTACGCAACACCCAACACCAAAATTTTAGAACCGTTCATTGCCTTTTTAAAGCGATTGAGTATTTTGCTGGCTCGTTCAGCGCAATATTCGGGCATCCTATCATTTACCATCATTGATGCTTCAATCATTGAGGTATGAAAACCATATTCTCTAGCTTTCCAAGACAAATAATAAGGATCTAATGGGATACAGTGTCCTCCCAATCCGGGGCCGGGATAAAAAGCTTGAAACCCATAGGGCTTTGATTTAGCCGCATCGACAACTTCCCAAAAATTAATGCCCATCTTATTGCAAAGTATCGCAAGCTCATTAACAAGGCCAATATTGACATTGCGATAGGTATTTTCTAGTATCTTTTCCATCTCAGCCACGGCCGGTGAAGATGCTTTATAAATAGGCGCTTCAAGAATTGCTTCATACATTGTGGCAGCCATCTCTGTACACTTATCTGTAATACCGCCAACAACTTTTGGCGTGTTTTTTGTCTTGTAAATAAGGTTTCCTGGATCGACCCTTTCGGGCGAAAAAGCTAAATAAAAATCTTCACCACATTTTAAGCCAGATTTTTCAAGAATGGGTCTTAATAATTCCTCCGTTGTTCCAGGATAGGTTGTTGATTCGAGCACAATGAGCATATCCTTATGCATATAAGGCACAATGCTTTCAGCCGATGCTTTAACATAACTAATATCTGGTTGTTGATGTTCATCTAAAGGAGTAGGTACACATATGCAAACGCAATCAGCTGAAGCCACTTGAGAAAAATCAGTTGTTGCCGATAATAAACCCGATTCGACGATTGCTTTCAAATCTTCATTGACAACATCACCAATATAATTATTACCTGCGTTCACCATTTCAACTTTCGATTGTTGAACATCAAAACCAATTGTTTTAAAGCCAGCCTTAGCTTTTTCGACAGCTAACGGTAAACCAACATAACCCAATCCTATGACTCCAAGTACTGCTTTCTTATTAACTAACTTAGTTGTGATGTTGTTCATTAATATTTCCTCCAAATCAATATTCAGTCCTTTCAAAATAGTAATATGCAAACAGCATAATTGATAATCTTATTATACTCGCAATAAGAATTCCTAAACAAAATCCTGTTAAACCATGCGCTTTAAGCAAAAGTATAGAAAATGAAAAATATGTAATAATATATGTTGCATTAATCGCAAGTTGCCATTTTACGTCACGAAATTTAAGTAAAACTGAGTTAATAATATTGCTTAAAACTGTCACTATTATACTAGCAGTAGTAATATTAATATATTTGATTGCTTCACTTACATATTTTGGATAAATAATGCTTAATACAAACTTACTTGCAAACAAAATAGCGAAATAAAATATGACACCTAAAATTATTGACAAAACCATTAATGAATTGAATTTATTTTTTTTAAATGATTTAAAATGTGCTAAATAGCTCAGCATTACACTTGTAAGCGGTTGAATAACCACGGAAAACGACTTCCCCAATACTGTTGACGCATAATAAATTGAAACTGCACTCCCTCCTAATAACGGATATATGAGTAATTTGTCTACATACATTCCTAGTGATGTTAAGATAGCTGAAATATATAATACCACTAATTGATTTTTAGTATCGTGAAAATAAATAGTTTTTAAAAATGGTTCTTTAAGTATAGCCGTTTTTTTATAAATCCAAAAAAAACTGAATAAAAAACCAAGCAAATAGATGTATTCCCACCTTTTTGAAATCAAAAAAACAGCAAAACCTACCAAGTAGCCAAATAGCAAAAACATACTGTCATAAAGTATATATTTAAAATTTAATTTTAATCTAAATTCTACACGAGCATAACCTTTTAATATTAAGAATATTGTGATTAAAAGTATCAAAATTATGCTAAAATTCATGAACAATAAATTTGTCAGTCTCATATAAATTATGAGCATGCCGAGACTGATTAATATAAGAATGATTAAAAGAATATTATAATCCCCGACTATTCTTCTATCAAAATATTTTTTGTAATTTATTAATCTTAAATTATTTAGTACATTCCCTGCGGTTCCCCCAAATAAATTAACTAACGCTACGACAGATATTAATTCTCCATATAATGAAGAATCAATTTTAGAGGCTACTAAAGGTAAAATAAGTATATTCAATACCATCATTGGTGTTACGGTGGCAAAAATATTTAATGCTGAATCAGCAAAGATCTTTTTTTTCAAAAATTACTCCTCTGCAATAGTTCTATTTTTATATAAAAATAGTATTAAAAATAATAACCATAATCCTCCTGTCAACAGCATTGTCAACAGATCTCCATCATTTAGAACTATCATTGGATAAATATATAATGCAAAAATTAAATTTTTGTGTTTATTTATCGCAAGTGAATCAATTAGTTTTAAAACAATAATAAATACTACAGTAATTAGTATCATCCCCAAAAAACCAAAATTATCGTATGCATACGCTATAAAACCAGTATTCGAATTTCCCCCGCGAGGATTTACCAAAACCCCAGCCGAAACATCGTATGGAGAACCAATATTTAATAGCTTTCCAATAATCCCTTCAGAATAATAAAGTTTTGCGTTTTTTGAAAAAAAATCGAAATGTTCAAATTTAATTTTAGCAGGTAAATTCAAAAATCTAACTGGAAAAAGCCCAAATAAAACTAGATATCCGAAAGCATTATATAAAAAAGCACCTAAACTGCTGATAAATATTAATAAAACTGTTATCGCTTTATCAAAATTGATCTCTTCACGAGAAAAAAATACACTTATAATAATTAACCCAATTGAAAAAATTACTTCTTTATGAGGATATATCAAATACAGTATTAACTGCAAAAATGCAACCGCTAAAAACCTGATTTTTTGTTTGTTTATTAAACTTGTTACCAATAGTACAGGATTAATTACTCTATATTGCCAGACTAATAAATATTTCATAAATGAATTGATATGTTGTTCAGCCCTAATCGAATATATTTCATTAAAATTAAATGCGCTCAAATTTATGGGCTGTGTTAATAACATATATGCATATGTCACTATAGTTATAGTTAATACCAACACCCTTATCAGGTTTTTTGAATTGCTAATTCTAAGCGGTTTTACATCGGGCAAAATATAAATTGCAATGATCTGAAGTGTAAAACACGACGTTACCATCATAGTAAATTCTGTCGATAAACCCGCTAACCCATAAACAGATAACAATGGAATAATCATTATAATATAATGTAATTGTAATATCATTCTGGAAACCTTTCCATTACCTTTTGGAATGATAAAACTAAAAAAAAGGGTCAACAGATACGAAATTAAGAGCTTGCTAATAATAATGTTTTTCGTCAAACCCATGTAACTAAATATTGGATTAGAAAAACCTACATAAATAAGATCCAATATAATTCGATATGAAAAGTACAACAACGGCATCCATCTTTTGGATCTAAATAATTCAAAATAGTGCATCTCTCTACCTTAATCTCTAAATATATTGATTTGACAATTCATTATAATCTAAATATTCATTTGCAACTCGAAAAGCAGCCTTTGACATTGGCTTTAAAACCTCTGGATTTTCACTCAACATCAATAATATGCTCACGATTTCCGATGTGTTCTTTATGACAAAAAAATTGCCTTTATTAAAAACTTTATATGATTTTGTATTATTCACCATTACCGGTGTTCCTAGACACAATGCACTCTGCATGGTTGCGCTTTGGCTTCCTGGTTGTAAGTACAAATCCGAAGCGGCAATATACTTATATAATTCGTCAGTATTTTTCCACCCCAAGAACTTTATTCTAGTATCTTTAGATATTTCTAGCATTGCTTCTTTTTTAATATCTTCAGTAAATTTTCCAATGATTATTAGTCGAAATCTACTATCGTTAATAGCGCTAAAACTTTTGATTATTTCAAGCGTTTTCTTATCTTTATTCATCTTTCCTGAATGACAAAGCAATATTTCACTATCACCTACATTTAATTTTTCTCTAATTTCTTGTTTATAACTTGATTTGGTCTCTTTGCTTATAACGATTCCTCCTAATGGGAAAAATTCTAAAAAAGTTATTGGAACTTTGTAGATGTCTGTTAAAAAATCTTTCGTTTCTTCACTAAGATAATAAACTTTTAAGGCGTATTTTAAAATGCGCTTCATAAAAAATTTATATATAATGCCATGAAGTATATTTAACGAAAACCAATTCCTGCCACTATTGTTCCTATCAGTATGACTATCAACATACAATTTTATTTTTTTTTCTTTCACATACTCAATAATTTTAAAGATATCTAAAAACTGAAAATTGTGAACAAATATGATATCCGGATTAATCTCAGATAAAACTTTTTTTAAATTCAAAAATAAACGAAATCTGCTCTGCGGCCTACTTTTTTTCTTGAGTGGTAATCTATAAATATTACAAGAAAACTCATCTATATATCTAGTTTTATCAATTTTAACTAATTCTCCAACTTGATCCCTAACAAACTGCGTTGTAATCACCGATACTTCATGCCCGTTCTTGACATTGTATCTTGCCAACATATTTTCTTGATAACCCCACCCATCATTATAACCAGCTCCTACCAAACATACATGAGCAATCTTCATTAATAATCTCCTCGCACTATCTTTTAACCCTACCGTAACTATCTCCATTAACCAACAACAACACATCATCAACACTAACTCTATTGAAGTCGCCTTCTTGAGTATGCTTTAAGCAACTTGCGGCGACTGCAAAGTTAATTGAATCTTGTTCGCTTTTTTTTGTGACTAATGAATATATAATTCCCGCAGCAAAACTATCTCCACTACCAACTCTATCTACAATATCAATTGTATACTCTTTTGAAAAAAAGCACTTTTCTTCAGCAGCTGAAAAAAACATACCCGCCCACTTATTTGTCGACGCAGATATACTCTTTCTCAATGTTATTGCTACATATTTACAACCAAATTGGCTGCTTATTTTTTTTGCAACTTCCTCATAACTCTTATAATCAACAGCACCACTTAAAACATCTGTATTTTTTGCTTTTATTCCGAATACGTTTTCTGCATCTTCCTCGTTACCTATATACACATCAATATATTTCATGATTTTTATCATTATTTTTTTCGCCTTGTCCCGACTCCAAAGTTTACTTCTATAATTGATGTCACAACTTATAATTAGTCCTTTTTCTTTTGCTACTTTACAAGCTTCTAACGATATTCGTGACATAATTTCACTTAACGCTGGATTTATTCCTGAAATATGAAACCATCCTGCACCGTCAAAAATTTTATCCCAATCAAACTCTTCAATACTTGAGTTTGCCAACGCAGAAAAAGCTCTGTCATAAAGAATTTTTGATGGCCTTTGGCTTGCTCCCTTCTCTAAATAATAAAGCCCTAAGCGCTCTCCTCCTTTAACTACTTTTGAAGTGTCTACGCCAAAGTATCTCAGCGAATTAATCGCAGCCTGTCCCACTTCGTTGTCCGGAACTTTTGTAACAAAGCATGATTTTAAACCATAATTGGCCAGTGAAACTGCTACATTAGCCTCTGAACCACAAAACGAAGCTTCAAATAATTCATTTTGAAAAAGCTTCTTATATCCTTGTGGTGCTAATCTTAATAATATCTCCCCAAAAGTAATTACTCTCATAGAGATTCCCCTAGCTTAACAAATTTTTGTGTTGTTATAAACTCAATGTCAATAATCTCATTAAAGCGCTTCAACATCATTTCCATGCCCTTATTCATGTCATCCATAACTTTTGCATTTTTGATAAATGCCAAATCAGTTTTTGCAAAATTATCATAAATATCATGTGAATAGCCATCTAATCCAGCCAATTTTATTCTTTTTACACCTATATCAATTAGAAGCTTAATAAGCATCATGCCCGCATTATCTTCAACAGCCTCTACATCATTCAATAAATCCGAATAATTAACGACCATTTCCTCATTACCCTGATTCTCAATATTTGATGTTTTGATAAGTTTCAAATCGTGAAGCTTTTTAAGATTTTCATAACGCCTTATATTACTGACAAAAATATAATCACAAATAAATTGCTCCGGCTTAAAGTTAATAGCAACAACAAAACAATTTTCACTGGATATCGCACTTAAAATCTTCTCTTTTTCTTCATTTATGCTAGTACCCGGCGCAATAATCACTACAGTTTTATCTTTGAGATTAGCTCTTAATATTTTTTTTGACCTATCATCAGCTACAATTTTATCTTGATAATTCAAATACAGTTGTTCAACATATTCTTTGTCAAAATTATTTTTTTTACTTAATTCGAGCCCTTCTAATATTTCGTTGATATTTTCAAATGTTAAGGTGTTTTTATTATCTAAATATGAAGCGTAATTAGGATGGCAGTTATTTTTAGCTGATATATAGTGCGGTAGAGAATATCCCCAGAAATTACTCGCATAAATCCTATTTAAGACCCGATCAATTATTTTAAGTATTGGTCTAATCTTGTATTCCCCATTATTTAATTCATTGAGATATTCGATAAACAATTCCGTATTTAAATTGCCAGCCCCTCGCCCCATTCCAAAAACGCTTGAATCAATGATAATCTTTCTTTTTGTTTTTAGATCTACTAATGACTGTGCGTTTGAATAAGCCATTTGTATATTATTGTGAGAATGATAGCCTACAAAGATATCATTCAGCAAATTATGATCTACTAAATAGTATAATCTCATTAAATCTTTTCTCTTCATAACGCCAAAACTATCTACGATATAAAATGCATATGGCTTCAAAGAGTTCGCCTTGTTAACCAAATCAATAAACTGTTCGTCAGTATAAGATATAGATACCATCGGTTGCATGAACAACTTATAGCCCTTTTGTTTAATTGCTTTACACATTAATAAAGCTTCATCAATGTCTTTTTTGTGAAATGCCAGTCTTATGCCATCAATCGAATTCCCATCACATTGAGGCAAATTATTAACATCATATTCGCCAAAATTTATCATGCAGACTATCATACTCTTTTTTTTGTGAATAGGCAAGTATTGTATCATTTGATCGATACTATTAAACAGCGATGAATCTTTATCGCGTTCTTTTTTTTCTGTCAAAAATCCACATTCAATAATGTCAATCTTTGAATCAATCAGACCACTAATAATTCCCCTTATATTCTTTTCGCCAAACTGCCATTGATTAACATATCCACCATCTCGCAAGGTGCAATCGAGTACATTAATATTATTCATTATCGTGTTCTCCATGTTTCTTTTTCATTATTTCCCTTACTTTAACTAAATCCTTACGCGTATCCACCGCAACAGTATTGGAAACAACCTCAACAAATTGAACTTTATAACCATTTTCTATAAATCTTAATATTTCTATATCTTCAATACTTTCAACCTTTCCCCTAGGCGCATTACAATAAAATTCCAATGCCGCGGGCGTAAACCCATATACACAAACCTGTTTATAGTAGGAATAATTAATGCTGCCTTTTGGATAGGGCGCAGCACTTCTTGTGAGGTATAGCCCAATTCCATCATTATTTGTTATAACTTTTGGTACCGTAAAATTCACCACATCAACTGGATTTTTAATTACCGTCATTAAATTAGATACCTGAAGATCATTGTCTTTATAAAATGGCTTAATTGCTGCAACTATTGTTTCCGGCTCAATTAGCGGTTCATCTCCTTGAATATTCACATACAAATCAGCTTCTACCATTCTTGCTACTTCACCTACACGATCGGTTCCGGTCTTATGGCTTTCAGATGTCATTAAAACATTGATATTAAGTTCTTCGCATATTTCTTTTATTCTAACATCTTCCGTCGCTACATAGACCGACTCAAATAACTCAACTTTATTGGCTTGATGATACACCCACCATATCATTGGCTTACCGCAAATATCAGCTAATGGTTTCCCCTCAAATCTACTCGACTTATATCGCGCTGGAATTACGCCTACAATTTTCATATAACTGAGCCTCCTTGCCCTTTTATTTTTCTAATATCCATTCAAACAATTTGTCTATTGAATCAAACTTCTCTATACTTTTATCTTGTAAAGATGGAAAAGTATTAAATATTATCTTGTCCTTGTTATTGATTAAAATCGCCGCCGCATCTGAATTGTTGTAAATAGCTTCCAATAAAGTTGTAGATTTTCTTGATATACATATATTTTCTGTTATCGCTGCACTAAAATCATCGATAATTCCTATCTCTTCGAAATATTTTTGATAATCAGATTTTTTGTCTTTTGGATGTAACTTAATAAATAACTTTAAATCCTTAGAATTGAGTAAAAGTAATAATTCTTCAATTATTCTAAAGTTTACCTCAATTTCTCTAGGCTCTGTAAAAAAAACAATTTTTTTTTCGCTTTTACTATGATCACCATTCACCAAAAACATTTTGTGAGCTATATTAGAGTTGTAAAAAAACTTATTTGTATCATATAGCCGATTAAGATGCAACGAAGCATTTAAACTAGTTGCATAAAATTTATCTCCAATAAAGCAATGCGGCAATTTAAATCCATACTCTAATCCATGTGGTATGCAAACAATATCAATATTATATTTCCTTGCTTTTACTTCTTCTATCAAAGCAAATCGATCTAAATTATTTCCTGTGTAAAACGCCTTCCCTTGATTATTAGCAAAAAATTTTTCTAAAATTATTGAATATAAAATTGTGTGCACAATTCTTTTAGCGTAGTATTTATAAGCGTTAGCCGAGCTGAATGGGCCAATAATATTTTGTATGTGGTTTTTATAAATTTCCATTTCTTTATAAGAAATCGCCCAAGATTTTAGAACCCAATAAATCCTTTTAGTTCTGCTAAAACAATTATAAATAGAATTCTTACTATTAAAATCTTCATATCTAATATCAACATCATCTAAAAAGCTAAGTTTTTTTTTTGATGCTGGAGTCCGTATAAGAGATATTTTATCTTTATTAGAACCGATTTCTGATTTATGAGAAATTATCAACATCTTAAAAATTAAATACACGACTGATAAAATTAGGAACACTTGCCCATAAAGCACATTCTTTATCTTATAAAAATTAGTACCCCCTTTCACTTCAATTCCTTTATTCACTGCAAAATCTAACACTAGCGGTGCTAAACGATCATCAAAATTTTTAAATTCAATGATTTTTACGTCTAAACTGGCAAAAAAGAGTTCAATTGCCTTATAGGGTTGTAAGCGATTTAAAAACACCTCGTTAACAATATATGTATTGTCATCATATCGTTCAGCAATTTTGTTGCATTCTTCAAAGACATTATTGCTGAACATATCATCTAGTTCATAAACTGTACCATTATATTTAAATTTGTCGTCTTTAACATACAGCACATTCAATTGTTTTTCCCCCAAACCACTCGATTGACATAGTCGGTATACGATAATATAATCCGCAAGACCTTATCTGATACATTGGGCATACTATAATCAGAAACCATTCTGAGCGTATCTGTGGTTTGCTTTTCTAATACGGTAATTCCTTGTAAAATTCTATATTTTTTTAATCCAACCATCATTACTGATGCTTCTTCCATCGCCTCAGGCCTTTCATGCGCTTGCCTGATATTAAGCGCCCTAAATCCCAATATTGAGGACTCTTCACTTATGGTTCCGCTATCGCTTAATACTATTTTAGCATTTTTTTGTAGTTTTACATAGTCATTAAAACCAAGTGGTTTCATCGTTTTAATAAGCGCATTAAATTTAATATCATTAGCTTCTATCATCTTGCGCGTTCGCGGATGTGTACTAACGATAACCGGTAACTGATACAACTCGGCTATACCATTTAAACTGTCAACTATATCAGTAAAATTTTGTTCTGAAGCAATATTTTCTTCACGATGTGCCGACACGACAAAATACTCGCCTTTTTTTAAACCCAATTTTTCTAATACATCTGAATTCTCAATATCTTGTGCGCGCGAATTTAAAACCTCAAACATAGGGCTACCCGTTTTAATAACTCTATCTGCTGGCAACCCTTCTCTAAGTAAATATTCCCTAGCAATATCGCTGTAAGTTAAATTGATATCGGCAATATGGTCAACAATTTTGCGGTTAGTTTCTTCCGGTACTCTTTGGTCAAAACAGCGATTACCCGCTTCCATGTGAAAAATCGGAATATGTTTGCGTTTTGCCGCAATTGCGCATAGGCAGCTATTGGTATCGCCCAGCACTAGAAAAGCATCAGGCGATTCAGCTTCGAGAATTGGATCAATTTTGACGAGAATATTCCCAATCGTCTCAACTGCCGTACCAATTGCAGCATTTAAAAAATAATCGGGTTTTCTAAGCTTAAAATCATTAAAAAACACTTCGTTTAGTTCATAGTCATAGTTTTGGCCGGTATGGACTAAGACGTGTTCTATTGCCGAACTTTGCTCCAGTTTATTGATAACGGCAGAAAGTCTAATAATCTCGGGACGCGTACCAACAACAGTCACCACTTTTAATTTTTTCATCAGTTATACCTCTAAATAATATGTATCTGGCTTTTTAGGATCAAATTGTTCATTGGCCCACATTACTGTCACAAGATCTTCGGTTTCAGACAGATTAATGATATTATGCGTGTAACCAGGCAACATATGAACAGCTTCGATTTTATCCCCCGACACTTCAAATTCTATTACTTCATCAGTACCAACTTTACGTTCTTGAATAAGACCATGCCCTGATACAACGATAAAAATTTCCCATTTGCTATTATGCCAGTGTTCGCCTTTTTTTATGCCCGGTTTACTAATATTTACTGATACTTGACCACAATTGGTAAATTTAATTAGTTCGGTAAAACTACCGCGAGTATCTATATTCATTTTTAACGGAAAGCTAATCTTTTCTTTTGGCAAATAAGACAAATAAGATGTATATAATTTTTTTTGAAAAGAATTGGCTGGTATCTCTGGTAAAAACAAACTACTTGGCTGTTGCTTAAACAAATCTAACAGGTCAGCAATTTCACCTAACGTGGCAGCATGCGTTATTGGTACATAACAATATTTACCATTTTTAGTTGCCACCGACTTTAGCCCATCGTATTCACAACGATGTTCTTTCCCCTCTAAAGCATCAAGCATTTCTTCCACTAAATCATCAATATATAGCAACTCTAATTCCGTGTTTCTATCGTTTATTTGAATAGGTAAATCATTTGCAATATTATAACAAAAGGTTGCCACAGCACTATTATAATTTGGCTTACACCATTTACCAAATAAATTAGGAAATCGATAGACTAGCACATTAGCGTTATTATCTTTTGCATAATCAAAAAATAGTTCCTCGCCCGCTAACTTTGATTTGCCATATTCTGATTCGCCGTAGCGACCAATTAACGTTGCTTGAATAGATGATGCAAGCATCACTGGGCAATGATTATTATATTTTTTTAAGGTATCTAATAAAGTGGAAGCAAAGCCAAAATTGCCCGCCATAAACTCCGTATTATCTTTAGGGCGATTTACCCCTGCTAAGTTAAACACAAAATCTGCCTGTTCACAATACGTGTCAAGCAATGCGTTATCTGTACCAATATCATATTCATAAATTGTTTCTATCGCTATATTTCTCGTTTTATCTTTACCACTTTCAATATTATGTAGATTCGTTACCAGGTTTTTGCCGACAAACCCCTTTGCTCCTGTAACTAAAATTTTCATTGTCTTCGCCAACTTTCTAACTGCTCTTTAACGTAATCTAACTGCAACAACTTTTCTTTAATCTGTTCAACATTAAGTCTTTCCGTATTGTGTGAATTGTATTCTCTTTCGATTGATAATTGCTGACTGCCGTCAACGAAGTATTTATCATAGTTTAAGTCGCGCTGATCGGCAGGCACGCAGTAAAAATCGCCCATATCAACTGCGACGATATGTTCTTCCTTAGTCAATAGCGTTTCATACAACTTTTCTCCGTGTCGAGTCCCGATGATTTTAATTTCATTATTGACATTAAACAATTCTTTTAGCGCTTGTGCCAAATCGCCAATCGTTGAAGCAGGTGATTTTTGAACCATAATATCACCCGCTTTGGCATTTTTAAATGCAAAGATAACCAGGTCAACGGCCTCTTCTAAATTCATCAAAAAACGCGTCATGCTTGGGTCTGTAATCGTTAGTGGTTGTCCGCTTTTTATCTGATCGATAAAAAGCGGAATAACTGACCCACGCGATGCCATAACATTGCCATATCTAGTACCACAAATTAAGGTCTTAGCGGCATCAATTGTCTTGGATTTAGCTATAAAAACTTTCTCCATCATCGCCTTGGAGATCCCCATGGCATTAATCGGATAAGCCGCTTTATCGGTTGATAGACAAATGATTTTTTTTACGCCTATTTCAATTGCAGCCTTCAGCACATTATCTGTTCCTAAAATGTTAGTTTTAACCGCTTCGAGCGGGAAGAACTCACAAGATGGCACTTGTTTAAGTGCCGCCGCGTGAAAGACGTAATCGACACCATACATGGCGCTTTTTATGCTGTCGACATCGCGCACATCGCCAATATAAAATTTCAATTTATCATTTTTATAAAGCTTACGCATATCATCTTGTTTTTTTTCGTCGCGCGAGAAAATGCGAATTTCTTTAATATCAGTTTCTAGCATTTTTTTCATTACGGCGTTGCCAAAAGAGCCTGTCCCGCCAGTAATAAGGAGTACTTTGCCATTAAACATATAACAACCTCATTTCTTAAAGTGCTTTTCTAATATACTAACAGATTTCTCCAATGTAAAATTATTTTGTAAATAAAGACGTCCATTTCGACCCATTTCATCTAAATGCTCATCTTTTGACATTGCCTTTATTTTTTCAACGAATTTATCTCCATCACCCGACCATACCCATAAACCACAATTTGCCTCTAAAATTAAATCTTTCAAATCCGTCGCTTTATCGGTAGCAGCTATGACTGGCTTTGCATATTCCATATAAGAAAGTATACGCGACGGATAATTTGGTATTGTAAATCGCGGGTCAAGTGAAATTATCCCAACATTACATTCCTTAGTGATTTGTTCATACGCGTCTCTCGGCAAATTATCGAGCACTTTTGCGTTGGTAATGCTATCTAATTCTATCGCCTGCTCAATTCTATGCCGCTCCGTTCCGCGGCCAACAAAAATAAAAAATATATTCTCATCATCTTTACACTTTTTTATCGCATGAATTAAAATGTCGACATACTGGGGTTTTCCCATATTACCGCCGAACAAAAAAACACAGGCACGTTCGGGTATATTATATTTTCCCCTTGCATTTTTTTCAGGTAATGTAACATCACTGGTTATTCTCTTGGTATTGGGAAATATCTCAATTTTATTTTTATCTAACCAGCTATTATTTCTGATAATGTAATCTCTGTTAGCAGAAGACATACACCCAATATAATCAGCCGCTTGATATAATTTTTTTTCTTTTAACTTGAAAAAATTGTATAAGATACCACCTTTTCGCATTACAGCAATATCTACAGCGTTCTGCGGGAAAATATCTTTTAACATCAAATAAGAAAGACAATTGAATTTCTTTTTGCACCACATCACTAAACTTGCATTGGTAATCGGCGGCGACTCAAACAAAACCAAATCAAACAATCGCTTACCTAAATACTGATCTATCGCTCTTTTCATAAAAAATGGATAAATCAGTGTAGAGATGCCTTTTGCTATCATGCCAACGTCATAGTAATTGCCAGTAACAACCCTTAGAACATCGAAACCTCTTTCCTTCTGCAGCTTTGTTTTTTTAGATTCTTTTATTTGTTCAGCAACAACAACCGTAATATTATGACCCGCCTGATGTAATGCCTCTGCTAGATCGGTGTAAATTGTAGCACCTTGGCCGGGGCTTGGAAACGATGTTGAAATATATAAAATATTCATATCTAATACCTTGCTACTGATTCCACAAATGATAAATACTGCTACAGCTTAAATACCTAAAACCATTTGAAATATAAAACTGAGTTGCTCGGATATTATCAATCTGTGTACCAACTTTGATTTTATTTAACCCTTTATTTAAAATGTACAATGCTAAGCTATCAATAAGTGCCGCACCCATTTTTTTCCCTTGATATTTTTTATCAATAGCAATCAATTCAATAACAGCGTGACCATCTAGCAGCGAAAAAAGTATATACCCCGCAACCTCATCTTTTTTTTGATAAATTACAAAGTACTTATCAGGTTGCCCAAATGCACACTTAGTCCAATGTAAATAGATGCTTTTTGATTGTCTTGACGGCAAATGAGGGTCATTAAAAAACCGCGAATATTTAAATGTCTGATGCGCTATATTTACAATCTGTTGATTATAGGGCAGCTTATTAATTACAACGGTATCTGAACATCCCTGTTTTGAAATTGAGTTATTATCTACCGTCTTAATAAATTGAACATTCAAATCTGTTAAAAAAGCTGCTGTTTTACTGCCTAACCAATAGTTATTTTCCTTTAAATTGCCAATATTTGCGATGGTTATAAAGTTATAATCATCACAAAATGATTTTATTTCAGCTTGACTTTTCAAATCAATAATACCATTTAACGACACCTTCGCTGATTTTATCCCAAAATAATCTGTATCCCATTGTAAAGGTTTTAAATTATAATTTTTGCTAGACATTTGTTTTCTCACCGTTATTGTTCTTTTTCTTCTGTTCTACAAACACATCTTTCCTTTTTAGAACCGAAATTATCGTTTTAAAAAACACCCTTATGTCCAACCATATCGTCAGATTGTCAATATAATATATATCATTCTTAATTCTCTCTTTCCAAGGAATTGTATTTCTAAAATAAGCCTGATTATAACCAGTAACTCCTGGTCTTACTTCAAGCTTCCTGCTTTCATTCCCTTCATACAACGCCATATGCTCAGGAAGATCCGGTCTAGGGCCGACAATACTCATGTCGCCTTTGATTACATTGATAAGCTGAGGAGTTTCATCAAGGCTTGTCTTCCTAATAAACTTACCTATTTTCGTTAGCCTTGGATCATCTTCTGCATTAAAAGTTGAGCCATCTTCATTGCGTAAATCAGGAGCATTCATTTTCATGGATCTAAACTTATACATTTTAAATATTTTCCCGTTTTTCCCCAATCGAGGAGCATTATAAAAAATTGAGCCTTTGTCTTGAAAATAAATTATAGGACCAATAATAATCAGAATGAAAATCCACAGCGGAAACGCCAAAAATGCTAGTATTAAATCTAATGCCCTCTTTATAAAACTACGATACAAAACTGAGCCTCCATTATTCAAGCTCCACTATTGACTCTTTTAATTTTTTAACTACATATTCGATATCTTCATCTGTCAATAAAGTATGCAAGGGTAAAGTAATCTCATTTTTGTACATATTAAACGCATTTGGATAGTCTTCCATCTTAAACCCTAAATTCATATACGCCGTATGCATCGGAAGGGGTTTATAGTGAACATTAGTCGATACCCCTTTTTCAGCCATTCTTGTAATAACACCATTTCTAAATTTTTCTTTTTTATCATTAAGTCTGAGTAAATAAAGATGGCCGCTAGATTGATAATCTTTATCATAATGTTTCATAGGAGACACCTCAATATCGACAAGCAAATTATTGTATTGAGCAATTATTGCCTTTCTTCTTTTAAGTATTTTTGGATATCTCTTTAACTGAGCTATTCCTATTGATGCCATTATATCTGTCATATTGCACTTGTAATTGGGCGCCACTATGTCGTATTGCCAAGCTCCGAGCTGTGTCTTAGCAAGCGCATCTTTTGATTGCCCATGTAGTGATAACAGCATATATTGTTGATAAATCCAACTGTCATCAACACCCTTTATTGGACGCCACGTAACAGCACCGCCTTCTGCAGTTGTTAGATTTTTGACAGCATGAAATGAAAAGGAAGTAAAATCGGCAACTTCACCGCTCATTTTTCCCTTGTAAGTGGCCCCTATTGAATGTGCAGCATCTGCCAAAACTATAACTCTACCAAATGCCTTTTGAATATCATTTCCTGGGCTAAACAGTTCTTTCTTTTTTTCTATAGCCTCAAATATTTTGTCGTAATTACACATTACTCCCGCTATATCTACTGGTATAATCACTTTTGTTTTCTCTGTAATCGCACCAGCTATTGCATCATAATCAATATGAAAAGAGTCTTTTCCCGAGTCTACAAGAACAACTTTTGCACCAACATGGGTGATAACACTTGCAGATGCAGAATATGTATATGCGCAGGTAATAACCTCGTCCCCATTCCCAATACCAAGTAGTCTTAACGTCATTTCCATGGCAGCCGTTGCCGAACTTAGTGCAACGGCTTTTGAAGTATTGCAATAATCAGCAATCTGCTTTTCGAACAATTTTGTTTTAGGCCCCGTTGTAATCCAGCCCGATTTTAACGTATCTACAACTTCTTTAATCTCTTCCTCAGAAATATCTGGTGGTGAAAATGAAATGCTTCTCAATTCCGTCATTTTATTCCCCTTTCTCGCCAACATCTTGTTTTATACCATCAAAAAATACGTAAAAAATTACGAATATAATGGCTGCAACGCTTGTGATTGAGTCGTTAATAACCGCAATAACTAAAAATCCCACCCCTGATAATTTAATTAACTGCTCTGCTTTAATCAAGCCTAGAACTACGATACTAAAAAATGTCATTAAACCAATAAACCCAAAATTAATTAATAATTGTAAGTAAGTATTATGAACTTTGTCTACGATAATTCGACTGTCTTTCATAATATTATACTTATCAAGTAAATCAATTTGTGGATATATAATAGCAAATGTATCTGCTCCGTAACCCAATATCGGTTTGTTAAAAAATTTTGGTATTGATCTATTCCAAATATATCCTCTGTTGGATAACACATTTTCATTTTTGAAAATATAAAATTTCAACAGCTCATTATATCTATAAATCGGCCTTCTCAATATTGTGAATTCACCCATTTGTGAAAAAAAGTCAAATCGTATTACACTCTGTTTGTCAACATCATAAAAATAAATAAAATCAACATAGCGATTCTCATAAATTAATCTAATGTAACTCTTTTTAGAAACCTGAGGCAAATGTACAGCATAATCCTTTTCCCGAAACTCGCCTGGAAAAACATTACCTTCCTCATCCTTCACCTCTATCAAGTCACCTTTTGGTGATATCGTAAATGACTGATCTGTATCTGTTGTAATTATTACATCTTTACCGTCGACCTCGACGCTTTTGAAATGATTAGGATTGGGGTTTTCTGTAAATAAACTTTTTATTTTATTAACTTGACTCTGTGCAAACGGTAGTGATAGCCCAATTAATATCACTACTATCAGTGCTACTGATACGCCAATCTTGATCGCTTTATTAACTTTTATTTTTGTAGCGAACAATACTGCATATATTAAAGCTATAATTGCTACCGCTACTAGCCCAGATGTCGATTTTGAGCCGATGAGTGATATAATGAGCGATGCGCCTATTGTACCATAAACAACGCGCCAAATATTGTTTTTCGCTTCTCTTATCATATAAAAGACAAGCGGCAAGGTAACTGCCACAAAGCTGCCGACATAGTTGGGATTGTAGAGCGTCGTATAAGAAGTGCCTTCTGGCATGGTAAAATTGAGCACCGTGCCTTCTGAACTATAATATTTGCCGAGCATCAACATTTGGGCTAATTCAGTTTTGAAAAAGTCCATTTTAAAGAACTGAAATGCGCCGATGATGCCGACGACGCCAGCTGATAGTACAATGCCCTTAATAAGCGTTATATTGTGCTGCTTGCTGTTCGCGAAACTGTGCACGGCGTAGGCCGCCAGACAGTAACTGAGCCAGCTAAGGGTGCCCTCGTAGCGGTCTAAGTAGCCAAACCAAGCGACGTTTTTGTATTCTGAAAAGACAAATGACAATATAACTGCTGCCGCAAAGGCGATTAGTGCCCAAACTTGTTTGGTCGGTTTATAGCCCAGTTTATACTTGTAGCGAAAAATTAGCGCGCTGACAAAGAAAATGCCGGCACCCCACCATAGCCAAACCGCCTTATAATAAGAGAATATATCAACGACCGTTTCGGCTAAATACAGGTCTTGCATTTGTACGGGCACAGGCACTTCTTTTATGTGAACGATGAGCGGCAATATAAATAGCCAAACGGCAATGGCGCGTATAAAAAAGTTGCGCGCGCTAGTTTCTGAAATGCCACCATGATTGTATTTGCTTTTTCTGCGTCGTTTGTTTCTACTCATGAAAATCTCCGTAATAAGCCAAAAAAATATTTTGCTTTTTCATTTAACCATTTTTGACAATTAGCGCGCAAGTCGGGAATGTCAGCGCATACCGTATGCCAAATAATTTCGGTATCTATTGCGCCGTAGTTGTGCGCAAACATGTTGCGCATTCCCCTAATACTCTTCCACGGCACAACGCTTTTCATCGACTGCCTAGTTACATCACTTAAATGATTTGCCAACTCACCAATTTGCAATAAACTCATACATACTGAATTGACATAATCGTAGTCTTGCTTAAATGTATTATAATCATTGCCAAACCGACTTGTTGTCATTTCGATATCGTGACAATAATCAACAACTTTTCTTAGAATATCACTATCTCTCTTCATAAAGCAATACTTCCTCTTCAACTAAAGATTGCTTCAATTTTTGGTTTGTGTCAGTTTCACAACGATACTCTAGTGACTGTGCTGTTAGAATATCGACTTTTTTTTGTAGTGTCTCAGATAAGTCATCTCGCAGCCCGCACAACTGAAATAAACTATTTAAACGACCTTTATCAATCATAATATCGACGTCGCTATCATCAGTTTGTTCGCCTCTCGCATACGAACCAAAAATATAGGCCCTTTTCACACCGTAATCTCGAAATATTGGTGTAGTTTTTTGTTTTATTTGTTCTATAGTATAAAACATGTTTAACTCCGTTACCTTTTCATCATTTTATTTAGTTTTTTGTCAAAAGAATAAACATGCGCACCTTTGATATAACTATATGAAATGAGCAACGCGTCAACAAAGTCAAGATTATTCTCGTTATAAAGCAAAAGCGCTTTACTGATTAGCTCTTGATCTACAGCAATATTATCAAAAGTAATTAACGAACCGATAATCTGACTAATTTCTTTTTTAGAAACGCCATAAACTTTCTCTAATACGTAACAAACCTCTGCTAGCACCTCATTCAATAGAACAACTTGCTCATTTTCAATTATTTGTGTTGCGATAATATTTTGCTCTTGATTATCGCACAAGAGATAGCGCAATATATAGTTGGCGTCAATAATTTTCTTTTTCATCTTTTACACTCATCGGCCAAGCATTTTTTTCGAGTTGCTGCTTATTTTTATCACTATACTTTGACAATTTTCCAGAAAGCGATTGCCTAGTTTTTGGCTCGCTCAAAGTAATGGTGACTTCAACCATTTTATGTTTTAATTCTGCCGGTATTTCAATCACTTTGCCGATTATATCACTATTTATTATTTTGTGAACAGTATTCATGACAATCTCTCCATTTGCTAACCCAGCACAGCAGACTATTCGCGCGTTAATCTTTTTATAGCTTCTTACAATTTTTCTAATGCGTTAACCAACGCATAACCACTGGGCAATTGGTCGCTTTTTAACGGCTTTGCGGTCGCGTTAAACAATGCGCTCTTGCTAGCCGGCTGCAATGGTTTTAATTGGTCTAATGTATAAATGACATCTAATTCAATTGCCGCCAGGGTCGCATTGTATTCAGACAGCGCAATATCGACAATGGCACCAAATTCGTCTTTGTTTTTTAAAACGACAATATAATCATAGCGCTTCGCCAACTGATCGATTAAGCGCTTGATTTTTTCTTTGCTCTCGTAAATGGCGCGGTAATGACCCTTTAGGTAACTAACCGTCTTTTTGGCCTTTTCGAGCATGCCGTTGGGCGTTAGCATATAGGCAACTTGCCTACCTGATACCTGCTCGACCTTAATTTTGCCCTCGCGCGCCATCTTGGTGAGCAGGGCATTAACCGTGCCCAGCGACACGCCCAATTTTTTAGACAACTGGCGCTGATTGACACTGTCATCTTCGGCCAGTTGCGTCAAAATCATGTATTCGTTATCGCCAATATTAAGTTGTTCTCTAGCGACATTTGGCAAGGGCTCACCTCTCTTGTTCATTCTTTGAACAACTCCATTTTACGCTGAAAGCGCCTAACTGTCAATCGAATATCCGTTTCTTTAATATTACATTTTGATGACGTAACCTGTTGTGCCAATAAAAAAAGCAAGCTGTTAGAAAATGCTGTATTTCGCTCACTTTTTAGTATGACATAACTGATTTTAATTGTAGTGTTGTGCCTGAGCCGACCACAGGGCATAGTACTTGCCCGCCTCATCCGCTAATAGGCTGGCGTGATCGCCCAGTTGAACAATTTGCCCCGCATCAAATACGGCAATGCGATGACAAAACTTGCACGACGACAGGCGATGTGAAATAAAGATTGCCGTTTTAGCGGCCACTAGGGTATCAAACTTTGTGTAAACGTCGTATTCGGCAATTGGGTCGAGCGCCGCAGTCGGTTCGTCTAGTACGACGACGGGCGCATCTTTATAGAGCGCACGTGCAATTGCCAATTTTTGTTTTTCGCCGCCCGAAAAATCGCGGCCAGTTTGATGATAGTTTTTGCCGATTGCCACGTCTGTTTTATCGCCCAGTTCAGTTAATACATTGGCTAAGCCGGCATATTTAAGGGCGTTCACTAAATTATTTTTGTCTGGCACATTGCTACAGGCGACGTTTTTATCCATCGCAAAGGCGAACAGCTTAAAATCTTGAAAGACGACGGCAAACATTTTAATGTAGTCGTCGATATCATAATCAGCAATGTCGATGCCATTTAGCAATATGCGCCCCGCCGTCGGTTCGTATAGACGACAGAGCAGTTTCACCATGGTCGTCTTACCGGCGCCATTCATGCCAACGACGGCCAAGCGCTGGCCAGCCGAAATTTTTAAATTAATATTTTTTAAGACTAGCTGTTCTGACCCAGGATACTTAAACGACACATCTTCAAAGACAATTTCAACCGGCCTTGCAAAGTCTATTCTACGGCTTCCATTATTTTGGGTTTCTGGCAAGTTAAAGAACGCGATGCTGTATTCAAAATTTTCAGACGACACTTTTAACATATTGTACTGCGTCAAAAAGCTGCCGAAGGCGTTATAAAGGCGCATGACGGCATTAATCTGAATAAAAATTGAGCCAATTGTAATGGCGCCAATATAGGCCTTGAGTACGATAAACGCATAGACCGTCACGAGCATTAGCGTATTGACAATATTGAGCAATGAAAAATTAATGACATTCGGCTTGACAAATAGTTCATCGCATTCGTAGTAATTGTGCGCGATAAACTTTTTTAACTTGCTGTGAATAAACGCTTGTGCATTGTATAGTCTGGTATCTTTGCCATTTTCATAATTGTTACAAAGATGAAAATAGAGATAGTTGAACATGCGGTTGCCGGCGACGGCCGGTTTCATATCGTTAATGGCCGTTTCGCCAATTCTGGCCTGAATAATGCCGTACAGATAGACGCCAACTAACAAGACGCCGCCAATGGCCGCCAGCGCCCAGGGCGATTGAATAAAGGCCCAGTCAGCGGCGACGGCAACATCACTTGCGCCGGCAAATACCGCAATGCCGACCACCAGCGCAATGCCAATTTCAATTATTGCCAAAAATCCCTTTTGTAAATAGTCGGCAATATTCAAAATGGCCATAAAACTGTGGTCGGTGCCCTCAATTTGCTTAATTAGGTCGATGATTTCTTTGCTTTCAATCTGCTGATAGCTGATTTTCATCGACTTTTTAGACAGTTCAAAATAATACCTGTCAATCATTGCGTTTGCTTCGTCGCTATAACGCTTTTTCAGATAGCCCGACAAAATTTGCGTCAGCAGCATAAAGCCAACCAATGCCAATGCCAAGCTAAACAACTTGGTTAGGTCTTTTTCAGCCAATAATTCATCTAATATTTTAGCCGATAACACGATTGTGATAAACGGCCTTAATGCTTGAAGCGCGGCGTCGGCCAATAAGGTCGGCAGATATGGTTTTCTAATTTGCCAAATTTTTTTAATTGTATCGACAATGGCGGCAATGCCCAATTTATCTTGTTTTATCATATGCCACCTCGCCATCTTCTTTGTAGTAATGACTTTGTACCGCAAACATTTCGGCATACTTGCCAGCCAACTGCATCAATTGGTCGTGCGTGCCGCGTTCAATAATTTTGCCGTCGGCCAACAGCAACACTTCGTCGCAAAACTTTGTGCTCGACAGGCGATGCGAAATATAAATTGACGTCTTATTTTGGGTCATATCGTGATATTTTTCGTAAAGTTCTGCCTCGGCAATTGGATCGAGCGCCGCCGACGGCTCATCGAGTATTAGAACCGGCGCGTCTTTATAGAGGGCGCGCGCTAGAATTAGTTTTTGGCTTTCACCGCCCGACAATTCAACGCCTTCACCATCTAAATAGCGACCAATGCTGGTATGCTTGCCCTTTTTGAGTCGACTGACCTTGTCGGCCAACCCAGCCTGTGCCAACACGCGGTCTAGTTTTGCCTGATCGATATCAGTAGGCGACTGCATTGCCACGTTAACATCAAAGCCAAAGGCCATTAGTAAGGCATCTTGAAAGGCGACCGAAAACAGATTGAAATACTGCTTGATATCAATTTTTTTACTGTCAATGCCATTAATTAAAATCTGCCCACTATTCGGTTCTAATAAATTTAGAATTAATTTTATCAAAGTAGTTTTACCCGCACCGTTAACGCCGACCAGCGCTACTTTTTTGCCCGCTTCAATTTTTAAATTGAAATCTTTGTAAATGACATTGTCGCCATACGAAAAAGTAACGTCTTTTAGTTCGATTTCAACTGGCGTTTTAATTGCTTGCGTCGGTAGTTCAGACTTCATGTTGGCGTCAACTTTTTCCATAAAAACCCTAAAATCGGACACCATTGGCGATTCGGCATTTAAGACGATAAAGTGCTCGACAAAACCACTTACCCAACTTGAGAAACCGGCAATTGAACCGATGTAAAGAATAAACTGCGACACCGGCAACCCTTGATTGAGCACCATATAAATCAAGTAGATATAGGCGAAGCCATCTCTTAAAAAGGCGATGACGCCGTCGACTAAACTGCTCAAAAACGCCCTCGTCGATATCGCGCTATGCAAGTGATGACGGCTGTCAATAACGCCGTAACCAATCTCTATCAGCCAGTCAAACATACCGTAAACCCTGATGTCTTTGCCGTATTTGACATCGCGCATCGTTTCATTGAGATAGTACAGTTTTGTCTCTAAAGTTGTCAATTCGTCTTTGCGCGCTTGGCGATAGGCATTAACCTTGCTACCGACGTAATAACTAATCATACCGCAGCCAATTAGCCCCAAAATAATCAGCGGGTTTAAGCTGTGCAGTATGGCAATATAAATAATCGCGCCAAATAAATTGGCGCTGCTGTAAATAATTTTATGGCACATATTTTGAATGCCTTCTCTGCCGCCGCGAATGGCATAACGCGCCTTTTGAATTTCGAGCTGGCCGACTTCTGATGACAAGTATTTGTAATCGACATAAAGCGAAGCCATCGCCATGTCAGTGCCTAAGTGCATGCTCCTAAAATAGGCAATTTTGCGCGAATAATAGCCGTCGGCAAAACTCTTTAACTGACCGACAATTAAAGTGACCAGCCCAAAGTAGGCAATTAACAGTAGCAGCTGTTCAACCGTGCGCCCCTCTTCAAAGTATTGAATGATAAACTTTGGCATATAAATGCCAATAATCGGCTGGGCGACCATTGCAAATGTCATGGCAAACATGGCAAATAATAGAATTTTATCAATTCGCCAAACATTTTTCAGTATGTAAATAATATTGCTGGTTAACCCATATTTCGGCTTTTGCATTGTTTTTCCTTAGCCTATAGAATATAAAACGTTTTCTTATACTAACATAATATCGTCGATTTTAACAGTGATTTTTTGTCGCCTAAAAGATCAGCCTTTTCTTCAAATTTTCTTGACCAATACGATGCCATGATTGCCATCGCCATAAATATTGGGTAATATCCCATTTGGTTCAAATCCTAACCGAATAAACCAATCATATTCCTTACTATCTATCGACTTAATATCCCTTAATTCTTGCCATATTTCTTTCAAGACCGGTTTATGGCATGATGTTCCGCTTGAGCCAATTATAAATCTCAGGTTTTTATAATTTTTATCTTTTGCCCATTGCTCACACTTTTCTATTAATATCGACAGTTCCCCGCCAATTATAAATTCATCATTTACACTATAACCTAAACATTCAATTTCAACTGTTTTATACACTCTTAAATCTTTACAAAGCAGCCATCCTTTGATTTTTTCTTCGCCGATGCACCAGCCAATGCCCGTTCTCAATTGATTTAAAGCGCCTTGATAATCCCACCAATCTGATTTAATGTCTGCCATAAATTCCGCTACTTCTTTGATATTGTTGTCATTAATTTTACTTATATTCACTTTAGCCCCCTATTAAAAAACAATTAGTTATAATCTTTACACCTCGTATTTATATTATATCGCATTATTATTTTATTTTGTCAAAAAAGTATAAACCCTAATTATCATTTCAAAAGCCCAGACGTTGTCTGGGCTTTTGCATGTATATGCTGAACTAAAGCTAACACTATAAAATTGAAATTGTTCTATAGCATACAGGCAATTACTGCTAAATTTGTAGTTAATTTCTTATCACGCACTTAAGCATAGTGTAAGCGCCCTTTGGGTAACGGAACTTCCCGACCTAATAATTGTGCAGTTTCAATCCATTCGGCGATTACAAGTTCTGCATTAACAAGTGCTTCCTGCCTCGTTTTGCCATCTGCCATCGCACCAGCTAACTCGGGAATTTCAGCAATAAAAGCCTCGTCTTCTTCACTCCAATATAATATTATTTCATAGTTATACATATCATTTGCCTCCTAAATGGTATTTCGTAATAATGTTTCGTATCTGTTTTACTTGATAGCTCTTTGCCATTTTTCCGTTTGGTTGTATATTGATAATTTCGTCAACATCTGATTTGAAATAAATAAAATGGTCACCTTTAACACGACAGTCAAAACCCAATCTTTCAAGTAAAGCTTTTAACTCACTAAACTTTATATTTTTATCACTTTGCCCAAGCAAAACTTTTAATAATATCTTATCGGCCATTATAAAGCTACTTTTTTGTATCGTTCTAGTAAAAAGTGTATCTTTCCAAATTCATAATTGTAATCGTTATTCATCACTTAAACTCACAATCGTGTACTTGCTTACTAAAGCTGAAATTAGTTTTTCAATTTTATCGTGATTACCACCAGTTGACTTTATCATTGTTATATCACTTTCTGTCACCGGTAAATATTCCATCGCCATCGTACTATTAACTTCTTTAATAATTTGATTGATATTACTCATAAAAGCTCCAATCTAACCACAGCAAGGCTTTAGGTTGTATTTCTATATAACATTATACCATAGATAGTTAGTAATACTATACTCTTAAAATAACAAAACCTAATGAAACACCACGCTACTGCGTGGCATTTCATTTGCGAAGCAAATTTCATTGCAAAAGCCCAGATAAACCGTCTGGGCTTTTGCTTGTATATGCCGAACAATAAAGCTAACACTGTGAAGTCAATATTTACACCTAAAACTAGTCCTTTATTTGCCAGTAACCACTATAACCACTGCCAATATACTCAATACTACTCATTTTGTTTATCTTTCTC
>PDWI01000814.1_pt1 | contig 50756 bp, 51 predicted proteins | sample 1430891 | NCBI WGS metagenome assembly PDWI01 (sample SAMN01162508, study PRJNA174530) | Oral metagenome, whole genome shotgun sequencing project. | biome: Marine environment; feature: Marine mammal; material: Swab sample of the gingival sulcus; isolation source: swab sample of gingival sulcus... | reverse complement strand
TTAAACAGCTCCACCACTAACGAGTTGGAGTTGTGGGCGGAACGGATTCTTGATGCCGAACATTTGGATACATTTTTTGATTAGTTTGTACCTGAACAGTATGGTATCGCTATCTGATAAGGCAATAGGGTGCTCGCTCGTTGAGTTTTTAAACAGGATTTTTCCGGGTCAGCACTGGCTAACCGTTGTTCTTCCCGATAAGCGGCCACCAGGAAGTCGATTTGAATGGCCAGTGGCTGATCACCCGTATCTGTTTTCGACAATCATATAGCTTTTGTCTACCGTGGTCTTATGGCCGTAACTGGTCTCAGCTAGCTTAATTTGGTTTTATAATTTCTAATCACATCCTTATGATATTTGGGATGCCCTTGCTGAAAATTTTTCACACCTATCCTCCGGCTTCCCAATGAGCCGTTTCCACCCTTGGCTTCAATGATAATAATGCTACCATCTGACGTTTGGTAAATCTGATCAAATTCTCCCGCCTTGCCGTCTCCGCGCGTCGAGGCGTATAAGGGTTCCCTGTGTGCTTGGTAAAGCCAGCTCGCTATTAACCGATGCATGGATAATGCTTTCAAAGATCAGCAATCAAGTTATCGGGTTTGATATGTCCATTTGGGATTAATTCGCCTACGCTTCCTGGGATTACAGGTATTTCTATGTCATTATTCACAAGGAGTATACACAAACTACGAAGCCGATTTTATGGAAACGTTTGACGTCTTCGCGTGTTCCGACACACTCCAATCGGGTCAATATCTTGTTTTTACGGCCAGAGGAGAAATGCCTCCGGCTGTATAGATATTTGGGGGGGATTTTGGATTATTTTAATTCAGAGGACTGCCCTGACAAACGTGCCTATACCACTGACTTTGAATATAGCGATACACTGGTGTGCACCAGTAAATTGTTATGCCACATAGGAGATTAAAATGGCCGTACCACAGAACAAAACGGAACTGATAGAGGCGATTCAAAAGAATTACAAAAAATTGCGGGATGATCTTGATAATATTCCACCAGTATTGACCGAAGCAAAAGAAATGGAAGGCCATGTCAAAGGTACGCAAATGAGTGTCTGTAACTTGATGGCGTATCTTGTTGGTTGGGGAAACCTGGTGCTTAAATGGCACACCGTTTTCTCTGGCGGGACCATGCCGGATCTGCCCGAAACCGGGTTTAAAATGAATGAAATGGGACGATTGGCTCAGAAATTCTACCAAGATTACGAAAATGACAACTATGAATCTCTTCTGAAACAGTATGATGAAGTTGTGGCGAAAATTCTTGCCTTGGTGGATAGCCTCGACAATACCTATCTCTACGAAACAGATTGGTATAAAAAATATCCTTTTGGCAGAATGATCCAGTTCAATACTTCGTCTCCTTATGCCAATGCCCGTTCACGAATTCGCAAATGGAAAAAGTCAAAAGGTCTGTTGTAAATCAAATATTGCATCACGTAATAAGGACAAACCAAACAGCTATTCGATTATGGATACAATTTGCTATTCAGCTTTTCGCGAACAGTTGGCTTGTATTGCTGCAAGTTGCCAAGTTTTTTGCTTGAAAATTCAGGTTTCAGACTCAATATAGTTATTAGGCCTGGTAAGAAAGCCTTTCTGATCAGGCCATTTGGGCATCGTTAATTGTTGTTTGATGGAATGTTAGCGAGGAGGTTGCCATGACTCTGATACCCAGAAATTCATTAATGAATATGAATTCGTTATTTGACGACTTTTTCCCTCAATTCAGGGATCGTGTTGAAAACAATGGTTGTGTTCCATTACGAGTGGATATTGAAGAGCACGACTCGAACTTTACTCTGAAGGCGGATATGCCTGGAGTCAAAAAAGAAGATATCAATATTGAGTTGCACGATGGGGTTTTAACCATCAAAACAGAGCAAAAAGACGAGCGTGAAGAAAAAACTGAAGGTAATCTAATTCGTAAAGAGCGTATCTACGGTAGTTATTTAAGGAGTTTTACTGTCGGAAAAGGAATTGCGGTAAGTGATATCTCTGCAGAATTTGTTGACGGTGTTTTAACTCTGGTTGTTCCTAAAGTTTCAGTTGAACAGGCCGAGCCAAAACGGATCGAAATTAGCTGAACGATAAACAGCTTTGAGTCATGCGAGTACACGCCCGCTCCCGGTTTTTTATCGGGGGCGGGTTTTCGTTTATAGGCCTTCTTTATCCCGATACTCGCACAGGTCTTCAATAATACAGGCGCCGCATTTGGGTTTGCGTGCGATACAGGTATAGCGACCGTGTAATATTAACCAGTGATGGGCATTTTTCAGGTAAGGCTTGGGGATGACTCTGAGCAGGCGTTTTTCAACCTCGACGACGTTTTTTCCCGGCGCAATGTTAGTACGATTGGATACCCGGAAAATATGCGTATCGACTGCCATAGTGAGATGACCAAAGGCAGTGTTAAGTACGACATTGGCTGTTTTTCTGCCAACTCCTGGCAATGCTTCAAGTGCCTCTCTGGATTCGGGAACCTCGGACTGATGCAATTCGATCAGTATCTTGCAGGTTTTGATAATGTTTTCGGCTTTGCTGTTAAACAGACCAATGGTTTTGATCAATTCCTTTAGACCATCCAGGCCAAGTTCCAGTATCGCCTCCGGGGTGTTTGCTATCGGGAACAGTTTAGCCGTAGCTTTATTGACGCCTTTATCGGTTGCCTGGGCACTTAAAATAACAGCGATCAAAAGCTCAAATGGTGTAGTGTAATCGAGTTCTGTCTGTGGATTTGGATTTGCCGATTTGAGTCTTTCAAATATTTGAGTACGAATCGCTTTGTTCATATTGTCCGTTAATCCATCCGCGATAGCCTGGTTAGGCGATTTTACCGGTGATACGTACTCGTTTGCTGCCTTTGGCCGCGTTGGTTGCAGTATTGGCTTTTTGTTTGGCCGTTTCAGTTCGGGTATCTATAATGTTTTTCAGTGCGATAATAATACCCATCCCAAAAAAAGCGCCCGGCGGCAATACCAGGAAGAGAAAAGACGGGTAATCGTCAACGAGGGTAATTGTCCAGGTCTTCGCTGTTTCGCCGAAGATAAGATGCATATCTGAAAAAACCGTACCCTGACCAAGAATTTCTCTGAATGCGCCAAGAATCAGTAACACAGCGAGAAACCCGGTACCCATCATCAAGCCATCGAGGACTGACGGAAGTATCGGGTTTTTTGCTGCAAATGCTTCGGCCCGGCCCAGAATAGCGCAATTGGTTACGATAAGTGGAATGAAAATGCCCAAAATTTCATACAACTCATAGGTATAGGCTTGCATTAAAAGCTCGGCACAAGTCACCAGTGAAGCGATAATCATCACAAAAGCGGGTAGTCGCACAGTTGCAGGAACATAATGACGAATACTGGATACGGCAAGATTGGAACCGACCAGAACCAGGATTGTCGCCAGGCCCAGTCCTAATGCATTGACTACGGTTCCGGTTACGGCAAGAAGCGGACATAATCCCAATAGCTGCACCAACGCCGGGTTATTGTTCCAAAGTCCGTTTGTTATTATTTCACGGTAGTTGATTTCAGAGCGTCTGGTCTTGGTAGACTCTGTGTCGGTATTATTTGAAGCGGCATCGCTTGCGTCTGCCGGTACACCGGGTTCAGTTGCGGATTTATGGTTCACTCTGCTTGTCTCCAGCTGAAATCTTTTCTCCCGCTGCGCTTTGGTTGTCGCGTTTACTATAGTCTTTAGTATCGACTCCAAGCAAATAGGTATTGTGTCGGTCAAAATAAATCAATGTGCCATAGACGGCTTTGACTATGGCTCTTGGCGTAATGGTCGCGCCGGTCAGTTGGTCGAACTCGCCACCGTCTTTTACCACTTTCCAGTTATTGGCTGACGGGTTGACCAGGGATTTACCGACAAAATGCTGAATCCAGTCTGATTTGCGGGGTTCGATTTTATCGCCAAGACCAGGTGTTTCCCTATGTTCCAACACCCGGACTCCAGCTATTTTCCCGTTACTTTCAATGCCTGTAATCAACCTGATTTTGCCACTGTAACCATCCGGGGCGACGGCGGGGATCAATACGCCGTTTACCTGGCCTGCTTTACGCGACAGAAATCCCTGTAAGGGTTCATGGCTGCCCAGTTGGTCACTTTCAGGCAAAGTCACAATGTCGTCTAAAAATTCATTATCGTGATACTGGTTCGGGAAGATTTCTCTCAGCGCTCTGGATTGGGAAAGCTTTTTTTGCTGCTCGATCCGCTCAGTAGTGAGCAACTGCGTGGTCGCAATCAATCCCGCAGTCAGCGCAGCGAAGGCAGCGAGTCCGATGACACTTTTGGTTATGGCTTGACGAATTTCACTCATGGGTTGTTACCCTTGATACCTGAATTGGGTTTTTGATGACCATAGGTTCTGGGTTGGGTGTAATAGTCAATAAATGGCGCGGTAAAATTCATTAGTAAAACGGAAAATGCCACCGCATCGGGGTAGTTGCCATAGACTCGTATAGTGTAAACCAGTACTCCGGCACAGAGTCCATAAATCAGTTTGCCACGATGGCTGGCCGGGCCAGTGACGGGGTCGGTAATGATAAAAAAAGCACCCAGCATAGTCGATCCGGCTAAAAGATGCAGGCTAATGGGTGTGGTTGTGTCCCAGTCCCAGCCGATAGTCAGGCTCGGAATGCAAATGCCTGCCAACATGCCAATGGGGGCATGCCAGGTAATGACTTTTCTGCCTATCAGATAAATGCCGCCGGCCAGAAAGGCCAGGTTGATCCATTGCCAGCCTGCGGCAATAGAGTTGCCGAATACAGGATTTTGAAAGACAACCTCGGCTGTTTTATCAATAATTTCATGTTTGTAGGTATCCAGCGGAGTCGCCATGGTAAAGGCGTCGATGCTTTCGGCTGAAAACGGGCTGAATATCAGGCTGAGTGTCGATACCAGATCCGGGCTGTTCAACAAACCAGACGGACTGGCCCAGGTGGTTGTCATAGTGACAGGAAATGAGACCAGCACCAAAGCATAGCCAACCATTGCCGGGTTGAACGGATTATAGCCCAAGCCACCATATATCTGTTTGGCAAAGATAATCGCAAAGGCAGTGGCGAGTGATGTCGTCCACCAAGGAGCAAACGGTGGCAGAGCCAAACCGAGCAAGACACCGGTAACCAGAGCACTACAGTCAGCCAGGTAAAACATAACAGGACGCTTGCGAATCACCAGCACTGCCGTTTCTGCGGCTATTGCAATCAAGCTGCACCAGATTACGTTAATCAAATTGCCCCAGCCAAAAAAAACGCACTGTATTGCCAGGCCGGGCAGGGTGGCCAGAATGACCTGAATCATCACTTTTTGGGTTCGATTCTGGCTAAGCGTATGGGGTGAAGAGGTCGGGACAACCGGCATAATGTCGCTAATTTCTCACTGTTTAGTTTGGGGGCCTATTGGTTGTGGTAACGGGGTTCGTTTGCGTTTTTGTTTTCGGTTCCGTTGTTACTTCTGTCTCTGTTGCCGCTTTTGCGGCGGCTTCGGCTTTGCGTTTGGCCGCTTGTGCTTTTGCCGCTGCTGCAGCACGCGCCTTGCGTTTTGTTTCTTTCTCTGCGGCTTCTCTTGCGAGACGTTGTTGCCGGAATTCAAAGCGCAAGCGGGCTTTGTCTGACTTGGCTTTGTCTATACTGAGCTGTCGAATTTCGCCTTTGGCAAAACGAAAATACTGCACCAGCGGAATACTGCTTGGGCAAACGTAAGAGCATGCGCCACACTCGATGCAGTCCTGCAAATTGAAAAGTTCTGCCTTGTCCAGTTCTTTGTTTTTTGAGAACCAGAATAACTGCTGGGGTAGCAATTCCATTGGGCAAGCGTCAACACAGTAACCACAACGAATACAGGCTTGTTCTGGTCTTGCTGAAGGTATTTCTGCCTGGCTGGCGGCAATAATACAATTGGTCGTTTTTACGATTGGAACCTGCACATCGTCAATCGCAAACCCCATCATTGGCCCGCCGATGATCAAACGTTCGGTTGCAGATTCCTGGTAACCTGCTGCATTGAGCAAATCGCCAACCGGAGTTCCAATCATGCTGTTAAAGTTGCGCGGTTCAGTTACACCCTGGCCGGTGACCGTTACAATTCTGCTTATTAACGGCTTGTCCAATACCACGGCATCATAGATGGCCGCTGCGGTGCCTGCATTCTGGCAGACAATGCCAATATCTGCGGGTATCCCGCCTTTGGGTACTTCAAGATTGGTCAATAATTTGATTAATTGTTTTTCGCCACCGGAAGGGTATTTGGTTGGTACGACGGCGATTTCGATTTGGCTGTCTTTCTTTGCTTCAAGCAGTGCCGCTATCGCTTCCGGTTTGTTGTCTTCGATACCGATGACGCATTCTTTCGGCTCTAACAGAAAAATCAAAATTTCGACGCCGGCCAATACAGCCTTGGTGCGTTCCCTGAGCAGCATATCGTCTGCGGTAATATAGGGTTCACATTCGGCAGCATTGATAATCAGTGTGTGTACTTTGGTATGTCGGGGTGGGTGCAATTTGATTTCAGTTGGGTATCCGGCGCCACCCATTCCGGCAATGCCTTTATCACGAACGATCTCTCTGATCTGTTCGTGGCTCATTGCATGGTAATCTCGTTCCGAGATTCGTTCTATCCAGCTATCCTCGCCATCAGGCTGGATAGAAATACATAAATCTGTCATACCTGAAGGATGCGCAATCACTTGTTGTTTGATATCGCAAACAACGCCGGATGTGGGCGCATGCACAGGCACACTGACCGGGCCAACGGCTTCTGCGATTTTTTCGCCTTTCAGAACGGTTTGTCCAATAGTGACGATGGGTTGAGCCGGATTACCAATATGTTGTGAGACAGGTAAAACAAGCAATGGTGGAATTGGCGCCGGTTTGATGGCCTGTCCGGTAGATTGGGTCTTGTTATCGGCAGGGTGAACACCACCCGGAAAATCCCAGATTTTTCGCATCAGGCCGCATCTCCGGTCAAATCGTTTGACTGGTATTTATCGGTGGCGATAATCTGACTGGTATTTGGCATTGGCCATGTCCAATCCCTGATTCCCCTGTTGACCGGAACCATATCGATACAGTCAACCGGACAGGGTTCAACGCATAAATCACAGCCGGTGCATTCATCCGCTATCACTGTATGCATCTGTTTCGCGGCACCTAAAATAGCGTCAACCGGGCAGGCCTGAATACACTTAGTGCAGCCAATGCACTCGTCCTCTCGAATGACTGCAACCTGTTTGTCTTTTTCTTCTCCATGTTCATCGTCAAGTGGAATCGGTTCGACGTCCAGCAAAGCGGCCAAAGCGTCAATGGTGGCTTGACCGCCGGGCGGACAACGATTAATTGGCTCACCCTCGGCTATCGCTTCGGCATAGGGACGACAACCCGGATGGCCACATTGACCACATTGTGTTTGCGGGAGCAGTGCATCGATTTGATCGACAATGGGGTTGCCTTCGACGCGAAAGCGGACAGAGGCAAAGCCGAGCAGGGAGCCAAAGCAAACCGCGAGAAGTAAAAGTGCGCCAATAGAAATAATGATACTCATCAGCGTTTCCGTTAAATATCGACCAAACCGGCAAAACCGAGAAATGCCAGAGACATTAAACCGGCGGTAATCATACCGATGGCGGAACCCTTAAATGGTGCAGGGACATCTGCAAACGCAATTCGCTCCCGCATTGCAGAAAACAGGATCAATACCAGTGAAAATCCAACGGCGGCGCCAAAGCCATACAAAATGGATTCAATAAATCCGTTTTGTTTTTTGATATTGAGTAGCGCAACGCCGAGGACAGCGCAGTTGGTAGTGATCAAAGGCAGAAAAATACCCAGTACCCGATACAGAAGCGGACTGACTTTTTTAACCACCATTTCGGTAAACTGCACGACAACGGCAATCACCAAGATAAAGGTAATGGTTCTAAGGTATTCAAGCCCCAAAGGTTGCAGCAAATACGCGAATGATAGATAGCTGCAAACCGAAGACAAGGTTAAGACAAAGGTGGTTGCCAGTGACATACCCATTGCGGTTTCCAGCTTGCCAGATACGCCCATAAAAGGGCACAGGCCGAGAAACTGCACCAAAACAAAATTGTTAACCAGTATGGTACTGACCAGAATCAGTAAGTATTCCGTCATCGCAAAGCCATTTAAATACAGTCACCGTTAAAACAGGCAAGCAGCCTGCATCGGTCTTCAAGCCAGGTTTAAATAATACGCATACCCGGCCGTGCGCCTTCATCCGGCTGCAGTAGCCAGATATCACTACCGCCTGGGCCTGCGGCCAGCACCATACCTTCCGACATGCCGAACTTCATTTTTCTTGGCTTCAGATTAGCCACCATTACGGTCAATCTACCTGCCAATTGTTCGGGTTGATAAGCGGATTTGATACCAGCGAATACGTTTCTTTTCTCCGTACCAAGATCAAGAGTAAGCTGAAGCAGCTTGTCCGCACCTTCGACATGCTCAGCTTTGATAATCTTTGCCACGCGTAAGTCGACTTTGGCAAAATCATCGAATTCGATTTGAGCACCAATGGCCTCGTCAGCTTTTTTAGCTTTGCCAGGCGTGCTTTTGGCAGCCGGTTGTTCCGCCTCTACCGTGGTTTCGGGTTCTTTCGAATCATTCACCATGGCGTCGATTTTCTTTAGCTCAACCCGGCTGATCATTGGCTTGAAGTTATTGATGCTATGCGCTTGTAAAAGCCTGGTGCGGTCTTGCCAGTTCAGGGTGATATTTAAAAAGGCTTCTGTTTTTCTGGCTGTTTCAGGAATAACCGGAGCCAGGTAAACCATAAGCTGCCGGAATATATTGATTGCGTTCGAGCAGACTTGATGCAGCTCTTGTTCCAGGCCTTCCTGTTTGGCGATAACCCAGGGTGCTTTATCATTGATATAGTGATTAGCCTGATCTGCCAGTTCCATAATGCGGCGAATCGCTTTGCCGAAATCACGATTTTCGTAAAACTGAGCAATTTCGTCGCCGGCCTGTACGTAGTCTGCCAATAGCGCCGAACTGCTGTCATTGCAAGTGGCCAATACGCCGTTAAAACGCTTTGTAATGAAATTGGCACTCCGGCTGGCAATGTTGACCACTTTACCCACCAGATCGGAATTGACCCGTTGCGCGAAGTCGTGCAGGTTGAGATCCAGGTCATCGACCTGGCTGGTCAATTTGGCGGCGAAGTAATAGCGTAAAAACTCGGGGTTCAGATGATTCAGGTAGGTACGAGCCATAATGAAGGTGCCGCGGGACTTGGACATTTTGCGCCCGTCTACGGTGACAAAACCATGTGCCCAAACGGCTGTGGGGGTTCTAAACCCGGCACAATTAAGCATGCTCGGCCAGAACAAGGTGTGAAAATTGATAATATCTTTACCAATAAAATGGTAAAGCTCCGTTTCCGCTCCCGCTTGCCAATAGTCATCAAAATTCAAGTCGTCACGTTTATCGCACAGGTTTTTGAAACTCGCCATATAGCCTATCGGCGCATCCAGCCAAACGTAGAAAAACTTGTTTGGCTCACCTGGAATTTCAAAGCCAAAGTAGGGCGCATCTCGGCTAATGTCCCATTCCTTCAGGCCGCTTTCCAGCCATTCGGCCAGTTTGTTGGCAATTTGAGCCTGTAGCGCGCCGCTACGCGTCCAGGTTTTCAAAAATTCAGTAAATTCGGGTAGTTTAAAAAAGAAGTGCTCGGATTCTTTTTCAATCGGCGTCGCCCCGGAAATCGCCGATTTCGGGTTAACCAACTCAGCGGGTGAATAAGTTGCTCCGCAGGCTTCACAGTTATCGCCATATTGATCTTCCGCATCGCATTTCGGGCAGGTACCTTTGATAAAACGGTCGGCCAGGAAAAGGTTCTTTTCCGGGTCATAGGCTTGTTTGATATTTTTCCGGGAAATCTTGTCGTTTTCGACACATCGTTGATAGATAAGCTCGGAAAACTCTCGGTTTTCTGCCGAGTGTGTCGAGTAATAATTGTCAAACTCGATCAGAAAATCTGCAAAATCTTTTTTGTGCTCGGCATTGACGCGATCAATCAGTTGTTCTGAGGTAATCCCTTCTTTCTCAGCCCGAAGCATGATTGCCGTGCCATGTGCATCATCGGCACAGACATAGGTGCATCGATTGCCTCGCAATTTTTGAAAACGCACCCAGATGTCGGTTTGAATGTATTCAAGCAGATGACCCAGGTGAATGGGGCCATTGGCATAGGGTAGAGCACTGGTAACGAGAATTTCTCTAGAGTTGCCGGGCATTAGTGTCGTTCCAAATTCATTTGTTGTCTTTAGGAGTAGCTATATGCTTATATACAAGTCGGCATATGATACCGTTGATGATCAGGATTTTCACCTTCTGGCGGGGTTATCTTTGTCTACAAGTGGTTTTATTGATAAAGAGTGAGTTAACAAAAGATGATGAGTGAATTAACAAAAGGTGCGGTTGAAAAAGCGATTGCAGGTTATCTGGATCCTTATTTGCAAAAAAATCTGGTTGAACTGGGCTGGATCTCTGACATTAAAATCGACCAGGGTCAGGTGATCGTAGAGCTGACCTACCCCTATCCAAACCAAGGATTACAGGGTGCTATCAGGCAAATGCTAAGTCTGGCGGTAGAAGACATCGATGGTGTAACTGACTGTACTATTAAAATAGACACCAAAGTGGTTGCGCAAAAAACAGCCAATAACATTGCTGCCCTGGCGCAAGTGAAAAACATTATTGCCGTCGCCTCGGGTAAGGGAGGTGTCGGTAAATCCACGGTGTCCGTCAATCTTGCGTTATCGCTGGCAGAAGAAGGTGCGAAGGCGGGTGTTCTCGATGCGGATATTTACGGCCCGAGTATCGGTATGATGCTGGGAGTAAAAGAAGGTATTCGTCCTGATGTCGTGAATGAGAAGTTGTTTGTCCCGGTGGTAGCGCATGGATTACAAACGATGACCATGGCCTACCTGGTCACAGATGAAACTCCAATGGTTTGGCGTGGCCCTATGGTCAGTGGCGCGTTACAGCAATTGTTGAAGCAAACACATTGGCAGCAACTGGACTATCTGATCGTGGATATGCCACCCGGCACAGGAGATATTCAGCTGACTTTGGCGCAAAAAGTGCCCGTTACCGGTGCGGTAATGGTTACCACGCCGCAGGATATTGCACTGCTTGACTGTAAAAAAGGCATTGAAATGTTTAGAAAAGTGAATATTCCGGTGTTAGGTATTGTCGAGAATATGAGTACTTATTGTTGTCCGAACTGTGGCCATCAGGAGCCGGTATTCGGTGAAGGAGGAGGAGAACGTATTGCCGCGCAGTACAATACTGATTTAATCGGCCAGTTGCCACTTAACCGCACAATCAGAGAACAGACAGACTCCGGCAACCCGACCGTGATTAGTGCTCCAGACTCTGAAATCGCGCTGATTTACCGGGATATGGCACGAAAAGTCACCGCTGAGTTGGCCGCGAGAGTGGCTGAAGATGCATTGGCCACGCCCGATATTATCATACGCAGTTAGGGGTTGTTGGCTTTTCGTTGTAACAGGTCGATTAAAAATAGCAAACTCACAATATTTACGCAGCTGCAACACGCAACACCACACGGTAAAACGAAGCCGATTGCATAATGCGGTTAACCCTGTCAGATTTCGGTGATCGAGGCGGCTCCGATATCGGGTCTTAATCGTACTTTAAACGATCCTTTGATGGTTGTCGTTGGACTACTGGTTTCTTCAAGCTGTTGAATGGGTTATGATTCGCGGTAAAAATGTAATGTGAATCAATGGATTGAAAAACAGAGATGACAGCGTTATGGCGATAAAGTCAGATAAATGGATTCGTGAAATGGCAGGTCAATATGGCATGATCGAGCCATTTGAGCCAGGTCAGGTACGATTGGCGGGCAAAGAAAAAATTATTTCCTATGGTACATCGAGCTATGGCTATGATGTTCGATGTAGTCGTGAATTCAAAATATTTACCAATGTGCATTCTGCCACGGTCGATCCAAAAAATTTTGACGAAACCAGTTTTGTCGATATGGTAAGTGATGTTTGTATTGTTCCGCCAAACTCATTTGCATTGGCCAGAACGGTCGAATACTTTAGAATTCCTCGCAATGTGCTAACCATTTGCCTGGGTAAATCAACTTATGCGCGGTGTGGAATTATAGTTAATGTCACGCCTTTGGAACCGGAATGGGAAGGGCATGTGACCTTGGAGTTTTCCAACACGACCACACTGCCTGCTAAAATATATGCCAATGAGGGCGTCGCCCAAATGCTGTTTTTTGAATCCGATGAACAGTGCGAGGTCAGTTATAAGGATCGGGGCGGCAAGTATCAGGGCCAGACGGGTGTAACACTGCCACAGGCATGATTTCGTAACCATGAAAAAGGATAGTATGCAAACTACTCAGGAAGGTGTAATCAAGTATCAACTGGATTTTCGCCAGAAAAAACTGCCCGAAAATATCAAACTGGATCAGTTGACGCAGTGCCGATCACAATTGGTCAGGCTTGGCCTGGTGGGGCAGGATGATTCCCGCTATGGCGGCTTCGGTTTCGGCAATCTATCCGCAAGATATGCTTCGGTTGTCGAAAACGGTGCCGGTTTGCCAGGCTCGCCAGACGCTTTTCTAATTACCGGCAGTCAAACCGGCCACCTGGATACGCTGTCTCGCGATCAATATGTCTTGGTAGAAGATTTTGATGCGAAAAAGAATTCGCTTAAAGCCTGTGGCTTGGTAAAACCCTCCTCTGAAAGTCTGTCTCATGGTGTGGTTTATCACAGTAAACCTGAGGTCAATGCCGTTATTCACGGGCATGATCGCGAGCTTTGGCAAAATGCGCAAACACTCGATTTGCCTGTCATCCCTTCACATATCCCCTACGGCACGGTGGCTATGGCAGTCGCGATCGATAAGTTACTTGTGACCACCTTTGTCGATCGAGCGGCTGGTGTTTTTGTTATGTCAGGGCATGAAGACGGTGTTATCGCATTTGGGCCGGATATGCCGGTGGCGATGAATCTATTGCTAAATAAAAAATCAGCAATAAACGCGAATTAGACCTTAAACAAGGCTAAAATACCGTAAAATCACGTTACCAAAATCAACCAACCATCGATACCCGATAACCAAAGAGGTCAGCTTTGAATTTCAGGCAATTGCAAACCAGTCTATCCAGGCTAAAAGGTTGGCGTGAAACACTTTTTGTCTTGTTATTGGCACAACGGGCCTTTCCCAATTTTGCGTTGTTTGTCGAGGCGGTGGGTGAAGGTAATGGCCATGAATTACATGAGATAATCACGCGATGCTGGGAATTATTGGCGGCAGATGACAGAACGCGAGAACAGACGGATGTTTTAGTGATGCGCCTGGAAGAGCTGGCGATCGACCCGAATCGATACGATGTTTATGGGGTCTATCCGGCTATTCATTGTTACCAACTGGTCGAACAGGTTTTGTATTCGTGGTTGAACCCGGACAACCGTCGAGCCTTAAACGCATCACGAAGCAGTTTGCAGACAGTGACCGAGTTTGTCGAATACACGGCTGACGCAAATATTGACGAGAACGATCTCGTTGCCCTGTTCGATCATCACCCATTGGTAAAACAGGAGCAGGATTTTCAGATAGAATGCTTCAGGCAGGTAAAAATGAAACGCTTTCCGTCGGCGAAATTCATAAAAAAAATGCGCAAATTCGCTGAAAATAAAGGTGTCAGTAATATCGGGATTTGTCTCGACTGACACACTATTATGTATATCTAGATAAACGTTTAGCAGTCAGGAGTGCTTTTTGAAACTGTCCAGATTTGGCAAAAAATTTACCTCTCATGCCGGTATTATTTCCTTGATGGATGACCTCGGCAATGCGCTCGCCAAGGGCGACAATATGATTATGATGGGAGGTGGTAATCCGGGTTCGATTCCTGAGGTAGAAACTGTTGTTCAGGCAAGAATGAAACAAATTGCAGAGGATGCGCAACTTGTCCGGAGAGTGACCGGAATCTATGACCCGCCGCAGGGAGAACTCGAGTTTATCGAGCACCTGGTAAACTATTTGAATGCCAGGTATGACTGGGGTTTGACTGATAAAAATATCGCACTGACCAATGGCAGTCAGTCAGCTTTTTTTATTCTATTCAATATGTTTGCCGGCGAGCATGAAGATGGCTCGACCAAACGCATTATGTTCCCGCTGGCTCCAGAGTATATTGGCTATGCCGATTCTGGATTGTCGGACGATTTTTTTGTGACCAACAAACCGTCCATAGAGTTGATTGATGATTATCTGTTTAAATACCACGTCGATTTTGAATCGCTTGATATTGACCAGAATGTCGCTGCAATTTGTGTATCCCGGCCCACCAATCCAACCGGAAATGTGCTGACTGACAATGAAATCACTCATCTGGATAATCTGGCGAAACAACACAATATCCCGCTGATTATCGATGGTGCCTACGGCACACCGTTTCCGCAATTGATTTTTTCATCTGCCCAGCCGATCTGGAACCAGAACACCATTTTCTGCCTGAGCCTGTCCAAACTGGGTTTACCCGCTGCCCGAACCGGGATAGTCATTGCCAATGAGCAAGTTGTCCGGGCCGTGTCTTCAGTCAACGCCATTATCAATCTTGCGACGGGCAGTTTTGGTTCTATGCTTGGCTCGGAATTAATACGCACCGGTCAAATCGACCAGTTATGTGCTGACCACGTCAAGCCGTTTTATCAGGGCAAAGCAGAAAGGGCGGTTAAACAGTTGGCGCAGGAATTGAACGGATACTCATTTAGAATTCACAAGCCCGAAGGCGCCATGTTTCTATGGTTGTGGCTTGAAGGACTATCGATTTCCAGCCGATCCCTCTATGAGCGACTGAAAAAAAGAGGCGTTCTGGTTGTTTCCGGCGATTACTTTTTCCCCGGCCTTGCCGATCCCTCCTGGCCTCATCAATACGAATGCTTACGTATCACCTACTCGCAGGATGAAGACATGGTAAGCAGGGGCTTGAGTATTATTGCCGATGAAGTGAAAAAGGTGTTTGATACAGTCACCTAAAGTCAAGGGCTGGCTCTAGCTACCCCGGTTTGCCATCGGGCCGGGGTGTGCTGAGAACGGGATAAAAACGCACCAGATAAAGCAGGAATGCGCTACCCCATAGCCATGCCGAGACCAGATACATCAGATTGGCGTATTGGATAAAAAAAAGCATCATGGTGCGGGTCAGGGTTGCGGCAATGATCAGCCATACGCCGATATCAATCCAAATATTTGCCTGCAATGAACGGCCGGTGTGAACGGTGGCGACAATGACCATTACCATATAAAAGGACAACCCGATAACACCCGTGGTCAGGAAATGGCGGAAATGATTGATGCCGTAGAGACCGTTATACAGGTGGTCGAAACCCATTGTGCCGTAACCGGTCGCCATAAGTAGCAAAATAAGAATCAATGGATAGATAAAAGGCTTGAACACTATCCGGGTTTTTTCCATAAAGAAATCGTTCAAGGTATTGAGAATGGCGGCCATGGCGGCCAGGCCGAGCCAGCCTAGAATCGGGCTGAACGGCAGAAAATATTCGATTAGCGTGAACAGGGCGACACAGACAATGGCAATATTGTAAAAAGGCGGGCGGGCAACAAAGGTTTCGTCAATATGGTTGTTTTCCAGGTATTTATTTACCGCACCGGTATTGATACGCCGCAATGCCAGCAGAATCAGAATCATAAATGCGCCTAGCGATACTTTCAGGATGGCCACCGGATCGTCTTGCGTCCAGCCAGCGGCAGCCAGAAAAAACCAGCATTGAATCGCGAATAGACCAATCAATGTCAGCGCCAGAGACAGGTGGCGACGCAGCGGGTCGGTAACAATTGGCCAGGCGGTCAGTAATAACAGCCAGATCAGCAAAGGCAGGTTGGTCATAGCCACGATAGGGATACCGAGCAGATCGATCAGCCAGAACGCCAGCCGACCGATAATCCAGAGCAGTGCCAGCCCGACCAAAGTTTTACCTTTGACCGGGCCAATACCCGGGTAAAACTCCGGCAGTGCGGTAAGTATAAAACCGATAATACCAGCGCTGGCGGCGCCGAAAATCATTTCGTAAATGTGCCAGTGCAACGGATTTTGTAAAAACGGGAATGGCCAGTTGCCCGACCAGACCAGCCCCCATAAAACAATTGACACTGCCAGATACACAGGCAACAGGATAAACATGGGCCGGAACGCATAGGCGAGAATAACTTGTAGCGGTTTGTTGATATTGTCCGGATGGTTGTCAGGCATTGGAGCTTAACCCAAAGGTTTTGATTATTTGAGGCTGCGCCAGCAATTTTGCCGTTTCTTCATAGACAAAACTATCGTTACGCTGTGTTTTCGGGTGGTCGATAGCGAAGGTCTGGACAATTCTGCCGGGGTCGGTGGCTAACAACAGAATTTGATCACTTAGGCGCACAGCCTCCATCAGGTCATGAGTGATAAACAGTATGGTCAATTCTTTATGGTTAACCTGTTCGATAAGTATCTGTTGTAATTCTTGTTTCAGGCCAATATCCAGAGCGGAAAAAGGCTCGTCCAGAAACAATAACTGGGGTTCGACCACCAGGGCGCGGGCAAAGGATACCCGTTGACGCATGCCGCCGCTGAGGTCTTTCGGAAACTTGACCAGATCGCCTTTTTCCAAACCGAAGCGCAATGCAATTTCGCTGGCGCGTGTCAGTCGTTCCTGCTTTTTTATTCCCCGGGCTTTCAGGCCATAAGCAATATTATCCAGCGTACTTTGCCAGGGCAGCAGACGCGGCTCCTGAAATGCGAATGCGGTGTTGTCAAACTGATTTTCGATACAGCCTTCAGCGACATCCAAAAGGTTGCCACATAAATGCAGCAGGGTGGTCTTACCGCCACCACTGGGGCCTACGACAGACAGAACTTGACCTTGTTCCAGACAAAAATTGATATTTTTCAATACATTGTAGGGGCCAAAGCTATGGCTCAGTCGCTCGACTTTCAGAACCCGCTTGGGGTTTTTGTCAGTATTTAATCCCGCCACTGCTCGACCTCTCGCTTGATGGGTTCCATCAACAGATATTCAACGATCAACAATGAACCAACCAGTAATACCACCAGTGCCAGCGTCCCGGCGGTATCCAGGTGAGAGCGGGTAATCGCCAGCGCCGCGCCCAGGCCGTCATTGGCTGAAAGCAATTCGGCCATCACCACGATTTTCCAGCTCATTCCCAGCGCCGCCATCCAGGCGGGAAACAGATAAGAGAAGACGTGGGGCAGATAAATATCCGTAAAGCGCATCCATAGCGGGGTGTGAAAACTGTCTGCCATTTCCGACAGTCTGCCTTCCAGAGTGCGAGTACCTTGCAGAGCGCCGACAAAGATAATCGGAAAACAGGTGACCACTACTGTAAAGACGACGGTCTGGCCGCCCATACCGAACCAGATCATGGCCAGTACAATCCAGGTAATTGGCGGCATACCAGTCAGCATGGTAATAATCGGCCGACTCATGATCGATGCCGTAACGAAGAGCCCGGCACTCATACCCAGTACAGAACCCAGCAATGCCGATAGCAGAAAGCCCCATATGGCTCGTTTTAGGGTAATTTCAGCGTCCTGCATAATGCCTTCAGTCCTGATCATTTCCAATAATCGCGACAAGGTAATCTGTGGTGACGGCAGAACCAATTGGTCGTATACCATGTAGCCAGCTTCCCACAACGCCATAAACAGGAAAATGCTGGCCACAGCTCCCCAGCCGCTCCATAGGTAGCGGGGGAAATTGACAATAATTTGAAAAAATGCCTTCATTGAATATAGCTAAAACCAATTGAGGTATTATCGGAACTGACTGGTTCGACCAGACAGCCGGATTTAAGGGTAATAAAAATTGTCATCAGGCAACTTGCCACCGACCAACGCTGGCTTGCGTCGGTACAGGATGGTAAAAAAATGTTCCAGATCATTTTTGGCCTCTCTGCTAGATACGTGTTTGATCTGGCTGATCTTGATCGAATCGGCAACGGCTTCGGGAGTCAGCATATCGATTCTCTTTGCCACTATCTTGCCGGCTTCATCCGGGTTGTCATTACACCACTGAACCGCTTTCTCATGCTCTTGCATAAAGCGTTCAACAACGTGTTCTGGCAACTCAGCGTTGAGCAATGCAATACCCGCTTGCGGAATTCGGGCGGGTCGGTTGAATACCTTGCCCCATTCTTCCTGCATGTTGGCCGTGCGATACAAATTGGGAGCGATCAGTTTTGTTGGAAAAGAACGGGTTTTGCGTAACGCCATGGAGATCGCAGGTTCAATCAGCAAAGCGTGATCGACACGCCGCATCAGCAACAATTGCATCGCATCCAGCGGATTGTTTACATAGCGTAACTGAAAATCCTCGCTCGGGTTCAAACCCTGTTTTTCTGCCACTTCGTGGAATACCAGATCCGGCATATCGCCCCGAAATGGCATTGCAATCTCCTTATCTTTAAAATCCGCCAGGGTTTTCAGCTCGGGGTTGCGTGTCATCATCCACATAATTCCCCAAATAGAAACAGTTAGAAATTTTAGTTTCTTACCCCGGTTATACAGGTTGGCGGCGACATTGGTCGGGGCAGCGATAAAATCAGTATCGCCGTTCAGTGACAATGCCCGCATCTGATCCGGATCTTTCCAAACCAGAAACTCGACTTTTTTTGCCACATCCTGCAACGCGTCGCTTTCGACCATCCGAATCATGGGATTGGAAACCGCTGCGAAAGGCCCGGCAAACGTCAGTTTTTCCAGTTTCTCAACAGCCGCGAATGTTAAAGGAGCGGCAAAAAGCGTAAAAACAGTGGCGGCTACAATGTGGCAAAAACCTTTGTATTTGATGTTATACATGGATTGGAACTCCGTGGTTCAATATTGAGGTGCGTGGTTCGGAAATTGATGGTACCTGGTTAAAACCGCCTACCAAGTAGGGCAGGCAAGCGTGACCAGGGTGAGGGCATTTAGGCAAATAGTATTTAATTGCGAATGACATTTAATTGCAAGTGGTGCTTAATTGCAAACAATGATTGATTATTTTGGTTACACTGCCGTGCGATTATCAGTGCCGCTTTACCTGTATCCAACGCTTTCTGTATCAACTGCGGTAAAACCGCTCGTCATGCTTGGGCCGCTACATGAGTTGGCGGAGTTTATCCTTATCAAATGCTTCAGCATGCTGTTTTGACAAGCTGTCTATACAGCACTACCGGAACCTTTGCTTTTATTTCCTTATCATCGTGAGTCTTTCAACGCTCGTGTTAATCCACGAGCGTTGAGGCAGGGCAGGTCAAATCATGATGTCTAGTTGTCTAACCGGGTTGTTTAATGTCAGACTGTGCCACTCGATTTCAATAATTACTTGCGAAAACTGTAACACGATAGTCATGCCGCTTCTGTGCTCTGGTATTATTGGTACTATTGCTGTCATTAGGCATGGCCCGCAGGCAGCGGCTGGATGGCTTGAACAACAACACAGGTGGACTCACTCGATGACTGGTGCTAAAGGTCGCTCAAGGCGGCCTGGATCGTTAAAAAACACCCTGGTGATATCAGTCGGTAGTTTGCTGGTGATGCTAACTGTCGGCAACTTCGTATTGAATGTAGTCAGTGCAAAACGTTATTTGCAAGGACAGCTTGAAACTCAGGCCCAGGATGCAGCGACGGCGCTTGGCCTCTCCTTGTCAACTTTATTGGAAAAAGGTGACGAGGTGACAGCCAGTTCCATGATCGACGCTTTTTTTGACCGTGGCTATTACGATCATGTGACTCTCTGGAATGCCAATGGCGAGGCCTGGATAGTGCGGCAGGCCGAGAAGACGCAGCAGACGGTTCCGGGCTGGTATCGTCGGCTTATAAAACTGGACGCCCCGCTTGCTTCGGCCGATGTTGTCAAGGGCTGGAATCGACTTGGCAGTGTTTCGGTGAAAGTGAATCCAGGTGCATCGTATGAGCGAATGTGGCAGGCGATGGTCGCCGAACTGGTATGGTTTATGTCTGTGTTTGTGTTAGCCATACTGGCATTGTTGGCTATTGTCTCTTCAGCGCTTCGGCCGATAGCGAGTATGGTCAGGCTGGCGAACGGCGTGGTCAATCGTGACTTTTCAATACGAGCCGAGGAATCCGGAGCCAGTGAATTGGTTCGGGTCTCGAAGAGCATGAACCTGATGCTGGATCGTTTGCAACTGATTTTCAGGGAGCAAATGGAACAAATTGACCTTTTGCGTTCTGAAGTGCATCTCGATCCGGTGACCGGGCTGTTAAATCGGGCCGAATTTGATCGTCAACTGACTGCAGAGCTTGATTCCAGGGATGCGATTCCGAACGGTAACTTGATTATTGTTCAGGTTCGTGATTTTGCCGGGTTCAACAATCAGTTTGGCCGGAATACGGGGGATACGCTTCTATGCGCTGTTGCCGAACAAATTGTGAGCAGGGTAAAGACTTGTGATGGTGTGTTTATCGGTCGGAGGACGGGAGCCGATTTCGTTGTCTATTTGCCTGCCCTGGCAGATGCCAAGGCCGAAAGCATCGCGGGTGCAGTGATTCAAAACGTTGTTTCATTGCCGGCGATAAAAGAATGGTGTAGTGACGATATTATTCACGCCGGGATCGCTTCGGCGTCTGGGCATGGTGCCAGCGTGTTGTTGTCGAATGCCGATATGGCGTTGAGAAAGGCCCAGAATGAGCACACGAATGGTTGGCAGAGGTACGTCGAAAACGCAGTTGAATCGGTTAGTGCTGGTATCGGTCAGAGTAGTGAGTGGCGGCAAGCGATTCGCCACGCTTTGCAAGTATCTGGCGTGTCACTGCATTTTCAACCGGTTTTTTTGGCCCCAAAAGAGCCGGTTCTGTATTATAAGTCTTTGGCCAGGTTGGTTCTTCGAGATAAGGAAGTCAGTGCCGGGATATTTATGCCAATGGTCGAGCGATTTGGCTTGTTGGCGGAATTTGACCGGCATGTAGTTTCTCTTGCAGTTAGAGAGTTGGATGAATCGCTGCATTGCGGAGTGAATCTGGGGGTATCGATTAGTACCGAGTCGGCGTTGGACGATGGATTTGTGGCGTGGGTCGAAGCTTTTTTGACAGCTCATGTCTCCGCCGCCCACTGTTTGATGGTGGAAATACCGGAATATGTGGTACAACGAAAACCGACGGCTTTTGCCGGCTGGTTCGATTTGGCGAGGCGCTTGGGTTGTACTCTGGTGGTGGATAAATTTGGTTTGTCTTCATTGCCGTTTTCTTATTTGAAAAAATATCCGGTCAGATGGCTTAAGATAGATCGCCATTTTCTGGAAGGGTTGGAAAACAATCGAGAGAACAAGTTTTATATCCAGTCTGTTATTCAGATTGCCCACAGTCTGGATATAAAGGTGATTGCGTTTGGTGTCGAGCATCAAAGTGAGTGGCAATTGTTAAAAGAATTGGGAGTCGATGCAGGAGCTGGATTTGGTTTACAAAAGCCGTTGCCAGGTGTTGCGTTTTCCCAGTAAACAGGTGAGTGTAAAGGCGGATATATGTCAGCAAACCTTTTTGTGGAATTTTGTAAGGATCGTTGGGACGATATTCAGGATTATTTTGGAGGTGGTGTTTTGCCAAAAATTATAGGTGGTGTGTTAGGGCTTTATTTGCTAGTGGCGGTGATACTGGGGGTGGTTTGGAGTTATCCCCCAGATTTGTTTTCGGTAGTCGAGAATAAACAAAATGCGTTGCAGGAAATGTCTGCAGAAGATACCGTGGGTGTTGCGACTACAGCGACTCTGGTGACGATCGCCGATAAGTTGCTGGATAAAAATGGTGGCTATATCAGCAACGATTTTTTTCCTCCCGGAATCTGGCTGGATAACATTAAGTACTGGGAATATGGTGTGCTGATTCAGGTAAGAGATTTGGCGAGAGCATTCCGTCAGGATATGAGTCGGTCGCAAAGTCAGTCTGTCGAGGACAAAGACCTCAAAGTGGCGGAGCCTCAATTCAACTTCGATAACAAGAGCTGGTTAATTCCGGCTACTGAAAGTGAGTATCGGCAAGGTATCGAAGCCTTGCAGAGCTACCTGCAGCGCTTGGTCAATCCACAGAAAGCAGATGCTCAGTTCTATGCCCGGGCAGACAATCTTCGCAACTGGTTGCAAAATGTGGAAACGCGTTTGGGCAGTTTGTCGCAACGCTTGAGTCAGAGTGTTGGCAAGCGGCAGTGGGATACGTCCTTGGCAGGCGACGCGAATGCAAAACAGTCAACCGATAGGGCAGAAGTCGAAGACATCAAGACACCCTGGTTACAGATTGACAATGTGTTTTACGAGGCTCGCGGAACGGCATGGGCCTTGATTCATATCATGAAGGCTATCGAGATAGACTTCAGGTCGGTACTGCAAGACAAAAATGCGTTGGTCAGTTTACGTCAGATTATTACTGAACTGGAAAGCACACAGGAAACTGTTTGGAGTCCGATGATATTGAACGGGAGTGGTTTTGGCACCTTGGCAAACCATTCGCTGACCATGGCTTCTTACCTGTCTCGGGTGAATGCTGCCATTATTGATTTGAGAAGTCTGCTACAGCAAGGTTAAACCTGGTGGCCAGTTAACGGACTGGCTTCACGTAAGCTAAAAAAAGCGTCTTACCCAGAATCAGGTCGGACGCATTTGTTTGCCTTCATTTTGTTGCCCCTTGAGTTCGGGGCAGAGACCATAGATAACGGCAAGTCGCCGTATTGGTGTTGATGGCTACAAGTGTATAAAGCTGGGCAGGTCTTCGTTATGGTGTGCGCCATTGTAAGCCGCTATTGAGCCAATGATAGCGCGTTGTGCTTCATCCGAGCTGCCCCATTCGCGTACTTTTACCCATTTACCATCTTCGAGTTCTTTGTAATTTTCAAAGAAGTGTTTGATCTGGGCAACCAGCAATTCCGGCAGGTCTGCCACTTCAAGTACGTTATGATACAGGGTTGTCAATTTGTCGTGAGGAACACAAACCAGCTTGGCATCTTCACCGGCTTCGTCTTCCATATGCAATACGCCTACGGGACGACTGCGTACAATAGAACCTGGTGCAACCGGGTAAGGGGTAACGACCAAAACATCAAGTGGGTCGCCATCATCGGCTAGTGTGTGAGGAATGAACCCGTAGTTGGCAGGGTAGAACATCGGGGTGGCCATAAATCGGTCAACCAGAACGGCACCCATTTCCTTGTCGATTTCGTATTTGATCGGGTTGCTGTTGGCAGGAATTTCTATCGCTACATTCACATCATCGGGAGGATTTTTTCCGGCTAGTATGTTGTCAAAAATCATGGTGGGCTTATTCTCATGTTGGATCATTTTGCCGCTTGAGACGGCGACGTTTGAGCTTGTGGGTCGATTATAGTCTGTTCTGCCCCTTAAACCAACAGGACTTATGGCTGAGTCCGTTGGTATTTTCGTAACACCAACTCTGACTTCTGATAAGCTCTATTTGGCGGTCAGTGTTTTGACGCCATTTTCTGTGCCCAGTAAGAGCCGGTTTGCCGGGAGCTGTGCGAACAAGCCGTTGGCCACTACCCCCGCGATTTGGTTAATCTGTGCTTCCAGTTTTGCGGGTGTCGAAATGGTCAGATTAAACACATCCAGAATAATATTACCGTTATCGGTGATGTAGTTCTCCCGGTAAACCGGGTCGCCCCCTATTTTGACTAACTCTCTCGCTACGTAGCTTCGTGCCATTGGGATTACCTCGACGGGAAGCGGGAAGGTGCCCAGAATGTCAACCAGCTTGGATCGATCGGCTATGCAGATAAACTCGTCGGCTACCGCCGCGACGATTTTTTCTCGGGTTAGAGCGCCGCCGCCGCCTTTGATTAATTGTAGGCGTTCATTGGCTTCGTCGGCGCCATCGATATAATATTGAATGCCGGAAACCGTATTCAGGTCGTAAACCGGGATTCCTCGCGCGCGCAGTTTTTCTGCGGTTTGTTCGGAACTTGCCACCGCGCCATCAAACAAGTTTTTAATCTGCTCCAGATATTCGATAAAAAAATCTGCCGTCGATCCAGTACCCACGCCAATAATGGAGTCGTCTTCCAGACGGGGTTTGATGTAGTCGATGGCGGCTTTGGCGACATTTCGTTTCAGTTGATCTTGATTCATGTATGCTCCGTCAGGTTGGCTGGTTTCGGTATATCGTTGGATGCGATAAATATAGGATACCAATTGCATACTAACAATTGTTTGAGCGATGCCTGGTATTGGTGCGAATTGGCTGGTTTTGAGCGGTAATTTGCAATAGCATAGCCGCATCAGCCGGCATGCCACGACTCATGCTTGATCGATCTTTGAATTCCGGGGCTGAATCCCCCTATATTTTTTCGTTTAAGGTTGTCTTAATGCCTCAGAAGTACATAAAAAAAATTCTCGAAGCGCGTGTTTACGATATCGCTATAGAAACGCCCATCACCCAAGCCAGGTCTTTGTCCAAGCGCTACGGTAATACCGTTTTGCTGAAGAGGGAGGATTTGCAGAGCGTATTCTCGTTTAAAATTAGAGGCGCCTACAACAAAATTGTTCGCCTTTCCGACGAGGAAAAGCATCGGGGTATCATTTGTGCTTCAGCTGGCAACCATGCTCAGGGTGTTGCCCTGGCAGCGAGCCACTTGGCTATTAAGGCAACAATTGTGATGCCAAAGACGACACCTGAAATAAAAATTCGTTCGGTTCGTAATCATGGTGCCAAGGTGGTGTTGAAGGGAGATGCCTTTGACGAAGCGCTTGCCCACTGTTTGCAGCTTGTCGATGAGAAGGGATTGACCTATGTGCCGCCTTATGATGACGAGGATGTGATTGCCGGCCAGGGCACTATCGCGATGGAAATTCTAAGGCAGCATACCGCCGATTTGGAGGCTGTATTCGTGCCTGTCGGTGGCGGTGGTCTGATTGCTGGCGTCGCAGCATATATCAAATATTTAAGGCCCGAAATCAAAGTGATTGGGGTCGAATCCGATGAGTCAGCCTGCTTGTATGAGGCATTGAAGGTCAGACGGCGCGTGGTGCTCGATCAGGTGGGTATCTTTGCCGATGGCGTGGCGGTCAAGCAAATTGGTAAGCATCCATGGGAAATCGCCAAACAAAAGGTGGATGAAGTCATTACCGTGACCACGGACGAAATCTGTGCGGGAATAAAAGATGTTTTTGATGACACCCGTTCGATAGCGGAGCCAGCCGGGGCATTGTCTGTTGCAGGATTGAAGAAATATGTCGAGCGGGAAGGAGTATCAAACAAAAATCTCATTGCCATTGTGAGTGGAGCGAACATGAACTTTGATCGCTTGCGCTATATTTCCGAGCGAACGGAGATCGGTGAAAAACGAGAAGCGATTCTTGCCGTTACCTTGCCGGAGAAGCGGGGGAGCTTCAAACGCTTTATAAAAGCCCTGCACAAACGCAATATCACCGAGTTCAATTACCGTTATTCGAATGATCAGGAAGCCCGGATTTTTGTTGGTGTACAGATTTCCGAGGGTGGCGAAGAGAGAGAGGATCTGCTGTCAGCACTTACTCAAGATGGCTACCCTGTGATCGACCTGACGGACAGTGACATGGCGAAAAACCATATTAGGCATATGGTTGGCGGGCGCGCAGTCGGCAAGAAAAAAGAAAGGATATATCGTTTCGAATTTCCGGAGCGACCGGGTGCATTGATGAAGTTTCTTATGTCACTGGGTATTCGCTGGAATATATCCATGTTTCACTATCGCAATCATGGTGCTGCGTACAGCCGGGTGTTGTTGGGAGTACAAGTGGATGACGATGATTTGGCCGATTTGCGTGCCATGTTGGATCAAGTAGGCTTTCGTTATTCGGATGAGTCGGACAATGAAGCGTACCGTTTGTTTTTGGGAAATGGGGACTATGCCGGAAATATGTAAAAAAGTGCTTTGGGGTTCTTGCTAAGATCGCATTTATGGTCTATGTTAGCAAGTTATAAAGTGTTTTTAATCGTGTTTATTGATATGGTTTCTAACTTGTTGATAAATAATACTTTACAAGTAAGCGGGTGGGTTGTTTGTATCGGGTTGTCGGATCTTTGTCAATTTGATCTTCCGGTGAGTACGCAGTGTTTTGATAAATGATGGTGATCACGTTGACTTATCTCAGATTGGAAGTTTTATGTATCAGGAGCAATGATGAGAAAAAAGCCTGACTCTATGTTGGCGTTGGTGGTAATTTTTTGTGTAGGATTGGCAGTGAATGGCCTGGTTTCGATGCAGGCCGAGGAGCAGCCGATGGCGAATGTGGCTCATATGCAATTACTGGACTACAACCAGATCACCAATTAGTGATGAGTCCCGCAATCAGTGACTATATTAGGTTTTAACCCTTGCCTCGATATAGCCATTTAAATGGCCTGGCCGTTATCCGATTGTAATATTCAATGTATTTTAAAATTAAAGTTCCTTAACTCTTCCTTACCCGCAGCGGAAAGTCGCCGGAGTAAATTCCGTGATATCGAGTTGAACCGACATTCGACTGGATTCGACAGAGAAGCATATCACGGGCAATTGCGACGCACACCAATTTTTGGTTTTTGACGGCCTCGATCAAGCGACGGTAACAGCCACACAAACGCTATCCTGTTCCGGCGCTGTGTTAATCACTGGGCACGACGCCCGGATAGCCCGTGTGTCTATAATGCTTCCTGTATTCGGGCAAATCACACCTTTCTAAGGTGTTATCTTTCAATTGAACGTGAAAATGACGAAAAAAATATCGAAAAAATCGTTATCCGCTACTGGTTGGTTACCGAATTACCACGGTGCTTGGGCGATGATTAGCGTGCCTGTTATTTTAGGCATAATACTTAGCGGTTTTAAAACAGTTCATTGGTTATTGTTGGCCTCGTGGTGGATTGGTTATTTTGCTTTTTTTGCTGCCAGTTTGTGGTTGCGAACACATCGCAAGGCGAAGCTCTTCCCACCAGTTAAGGTCTATGGCTTGGCGTTGATTGTCTTTGCAATCGGATTGGGTATATCAGCTCCTTATCTAATTTGGTGGGTAATGGTGTATTTGCCTTTGGTCGTTATCACCATCTGGGCATCGACGCATCGTCAAGATCGCTCTCTGCTCAATAATGCAGTAACGGTTATTGCTGCTTGTCTCACCCTGCCCGTCGCCTATGATTTAGGTATCAACGGTGTTTGTTTCTCATTGACTGGTGTCGATGGCGTTTGGGGAAGTGGTTGGCTGGCCAGTACCATTTGTGCGACGCCATCGCATCAGCTGATAGCGCTGAAAGTGGTGGATTGGTCTGTTGTTTGGATGATAACGCTGTTAGTTTTTGGTTATTTTATGGGCGCCGTTTTTTACGTCAAAACCAATGTTCGTGAACGCAGATCCGATATTTATTTGTGGCTATCCGTTATTTTTCATCTGGTGTTTACCCTGATGGCTTTGGTGATGGCCAAACAGGGTGTCGTGGTTTGGGCGCATGCTTGTCTATGGGTTGTGCTCAGCCTTCGTAGCTTAGCGATTCCGTTATACGGCAGAAAACAGCATTGGTTGTCGACAAAACAAATTGGTATGGGTGAAGTTATGTTTTCTATTCTGGTTTTTATCACATTGTTGAACGAAGGCGCTGGGCGGTAGATTGACACCGTCATGGTTAATCAGGCCGTTAGTTGGTGGCTTATCTAACTAAGTAAAGAAAAGGTGCTCGTGGTGCCTCTTACGTTTGCTTGCAATAAAAAAAGCCCTTGATTGTTATCAAGGGCTTCGCGCTATTGACAAATTTAATCAACAGGTATAAGCACAGAGAGTTTTTCATTGGGTTTTAGTGTAATTTCGGTACTTCCCGATTTGCCTTGATGTTTGCCGAACGGCACAACTACGTCAATGAGATAATCACTTGGGGGAAGCTTCACTTTACAATCCTGATTGAAATTATCGCAACCGTCAATGATTGTCTTTTTGCCGTTTACCATTCTTGCAACGGCAAAATTAGCCCGTGTCGGTTCATCATTGTCTCCGACTGCTGCGGCCATATTCATCTCGCTTGTTTCACCTGTCACGATATTCAAGACGGTTTGTTCATCTTCTTCAAGGGTGATATTGGTATCCTTGATAAAAGTTTTGTGAATCTCGGTTCTGACAATATAGTTACCGGCAGGCAGTTTTTCTTTGCAAGGCTCACCAATCGTAGGGTTCGAAAATGAAGAACATTCTTTAACCAGTTTTAAATCTTCTGCACTTTCTTCGTTCTCTTGGTAAATAGCGAAGTGGCCGTCTATTTCCTTTCCGCCTTCAGTTTCACTGGCTGTCAAGATCAAATTGTGTTTAAGTGCCTTTTTGGCTTTTACAGCCCTAACGGTTCTCTCTTCGACGGGTTCTTTTTTCTCGACTTCTTTCACTGCTTTTTTCATTGCATTGTTCAAGTCATCGGCGTTTTTGGCAGAAAAATATTTCCCACCGGTGGCGTTGGCGATACACGCTAATTGCTTGTCGGTGTCGGCATCGATATCAAAACCGATAACGTGAGTGGTAAAATCAATACCTTGGGTTTCAAGCTCTTTTGCTGTCGCACAAGGGTCAGCGTTACAGGTTTCCTTACCGTCACTGATTAAAATAACCGTTGCCTTATCTTCGGTAAAATGCAGTTTTTTAGCCGCTTGCCGCAAGGAATCGCTGATAGGCGTCTTCCCCTTGGGTGTAATCGCTTCAACCTTTTGCAAAACGGCGTTCTTGTTGATTTTAGATAAGGGAATTAACACTTCGATATCGTTACAATCGCCTTTTCTGGTATGACCATAAGCCATCAGGCCAAAATCAATGCTTTCATCCCAGTCGTTGACCACTTTGTTTAAGGTCTCTTTGGCAATGGCCATTTTAGCTTTGCCGTCCACTTGCCCTTGCATGCTGCCCGAGGCGTCCAACACAATCATCGCTTGATCTGCTGAACACACAAAGCTGAAAGCCAGTAATAAGGGCGATATTATTTTTAACATTGTACTTTCTCCGTTGTCAGTGAATAAATCTAGGAGCCTGCCTGTCAATGATGAGCACCCTGTTAAGTGAGTATACTACTCAACAGAGGTAAACCATGACAACCAAGACAAGCAAAACAGCAACCAAGAAAAGCTGCTCGCAAATGGCATTCATCGAAGCGGTCAGAGGGCTCGCTATCGCCGAAAAGGTTCATCAAGAAAGCGTGTTATGTAAGCAAATTTCGTTCCAGATTGCTGAAACTGGTTTATGATTTGATCGATGTCGGATCCAAGTCGATTGACGTTATTGTACATCCGGATTGTGGCAGCCAATATTGTTCTTGTCATTTTCTAGCTTTGTTATGTTTTTGATATGCGCTTTCTCGGTAACGATATACCTAAGTGGAACATCCCAGTTTTCAACAGGTATTTTTTCGACTTCCTGAAATGAGTGAGCCAAACCAATGAGATTGGTGTTGAACGGCTGCTGCCGGTTTTTTTTCAAAACGAATTGAAAGGTTCGATCGTAATATCCGCTGCCCATTCCCAGCCTTCCTCCGGATCTGTCGAAAGCAACCAATGGCAGCAAGACCATATCCAAACTCCATGCCGGAACCTGTCGAGCCGAGTCTATGTCGGGTTCGAGAATGCCGTAGCGGTTATTGACCAGTCGTGTTTCAGGATGAAATGGAGCAAAGTAAAGCCGGTTTTCTCCGAGTGGGTGAAGCACTGGCAGGAACACTCGCTTACCGGTTTGCCACAAAAATTTGATTGTGCAGTCTGGGTCAATTTCGCCATCGCTTGCCAGGTAAAGCGCAATTTTTTTGCAGTGGCGAAAACAGGCTAATTTGCAGAGTTGGTTGAGGAGGCGGTGCGCGCTTAAGTTTTGATCTCGACGGCTCAGACTCCGTCGTTTTTTCCTCATTGTCGAGCGTAATCGCTTTCTGTCTAACATTAAGCGCCCCGTGGTGTCGTTATCAGATAGGACCTTGAACCCACTGGTTCAAGGTGGTAACCGCTGTGATATATTAGGCTTTCCCTGTTGTTTGCTTCAATCGCTTAAAACAAACAAGGGACTTGCTCACAACACCATCGAGTGGTCACCGGGGTGTGATTATCGGCTCGAGGACATATCTGAATCTCGAACACCTCAGGGAACTGACCTAATTATACTTTACTTCGGATGAATTTCAGTGATTTTTTACGAAAAGCTACAAAATTGTATGCCTTCGAGGTTAGCGAATATTGGATAACAACGAATCAATTTTTTCATGCATTTCAGAGACCGCTTTTCGTGTTTCAAGGCTGTCTTGAGATTTTTCCCGTAACTCGTAGGTTAGGTTAAGGGCGGCGACAATGGCGATTTTTTCGGTGCTGAAAAGATTGCCGCTATTTTTTATCTCTCGCATTTTTCTATCGAGTTGATAGGCAGCGTCTCTAAGGCCGCTCTCCGCCTCTGGTGGGCACGAGATCAGGTAGTCTTTACCAAGTATTTTGACTTCTACAGGATTTGATGAGCTAGTTGTCATTTTTGCTCCAGTGCCTTTAACCGTCCGATCATGGCTTCAATTTTGTGTCTCGCCAGGTCATTTTTTTGCAATAACGTTGCGCGCTCATTGTTCCATTGCTCTTGTTGGTCGCGTAATGCGATATTGTCTTCTTTCAGTTCATTGCAATACTTAATCAATGCATCTACTTTTTGTGAAAGCGAATCTAATGTTAAATTATCCATTTCTATCGAAACCTGGTGCGATCAGGGAACTGGTGTTACGCAGTTCAATTGTGGTTATTGTAAAGTGTATTGGCGCAACAAAAAAGCATTCCCAACCCTTTGATTTTAGCAGCAATCAACAAACAATGCAGGAAAAAGCCGATCTCGGGGCGGAAAACTGGCCGTGGCCAGAAAGCGATGATAGCATAAGACGCTGACCAACCAACTAAACGAATTCGGCCTCTTACCATGTCTTATCCTCCATATAATGAAACCGGTTTTGACTTTGATGAAATTGCAGATGTCTATCAGACTCTGGGTGCACTAAATCCTCCTGCTGAACTGCTCGGGCTATGGTGTGGTCGATTGGTGGGAGGGGTTCGCTGGTCCGATCAGGATATTCTCGATGTGGTGATTGAACATATGGAGGTGGAAGAGATCGATGAGCCAGAAAACGAGGCGCTGTTTGTTCGCGTGTTCAGGAGAATCGAGTCATCGCTGGCAAAAAATGATCTCTCTTTCAATTTGGTGTTACCCGATGAAAACTACTCGATTGAAGAGCGAGTCGCTGCGTTGGGACAGTGGGCCAGGGGGTTTCTGGAAGGTCTGGCTTTGGAGAAAGGTGCTGAATTGGTGGTTGATAACGAGGAAAACCAGCAGCTGCTATCTGACCTCGTGGAAATCTCCAAAGTTGAAATTGAAGTCGAGGATGGTGACGCCAGTGAAATGCAGCTTATCGAGGTGATCGAGCATGTTCGTATGACCGTTTTGAGCTTGTACCAGGATTTTTGTCCTGCATATTCGAGCAATAGATCCGGACAACCCACGATTCACTAAAAACGATGTTGGCCAGTGACGATATTAAACGAAGCAAGTCATCGTTTGTTTGTCGTTATGTCAGCAAATAAACTGTCATTGAATGGGTGAAAAACAAGCCCAGAATTAAACAGGTTGGTGTAACAATGACCTTACCCGTAGAAGAGTTTACCCAACGCCGACGTGCGTTAATCGAGCAAATGTCTGACAATTGCATTGCGGTGTTGCCGGCGGCACCCGAGAAAATTCGTAACCGTGATGTCCACTATCCGTTCAGGCAAGACAGCGACTTTTTTTACCTGACCGGTTTTGCAGAACCGGATGCCGTGCTGGTTCTGGTTCCCGGGCGAGAACATGGCGAGTCGATACTGTTTTGCCGGGAGAAAGACCCCAAAAAAGAATTATGGGATGGCGCGATTATGGGGCCGGAAGGGGCGGTGGCCGAGTTGGCGATGGATGATGCTTTTCCCGTTGCCGACATCGATGACATTCTCCCAGGCCTGATCGAGGGTAAAGACAAAGTGTATTACTCGATGGGGCTGGATGCGGATTTTGACAAGCGAGTCATGGAGTCGATCAATACAATACGAAGTAAGGTCAGAAACGGTGCGCATTCCCCCGGCGAGTTTGTCGCTTTGGAGCATTTTCTTCATGATATGCGCCTGTTCAAGTCGCCAGCCGAGCTTAAAACTATGCAGCAGGCGGCCAGGATTGCTGCCGAAGCACATATTCGTGCGATGAAAAAGTGTCAGCCTGGTATGTTTGAATATCAGCTTGAGTCTGAAATAATGCATTGCTTTTTGGCCGCAGGCAGCCATGCTGCGGCCTACCCTTCGATTGTCGGAGCAGGTAATAACGCCTGTATCTTGCATTATATCGAAAATCATTCGCTGATCGGTAATGGTCAACTGGTGTTGATCGATGCCGGTTGCGAACTCGATTACTATGCTTCCGATATCACCCGTACTTTTCCTGCCAATGGCCGGTTTTCCACCGAGCAGAAAGCGATCTACGAGATAGTGTTGCGGGCGCAAAAAGCGGCCATCGAGAAAGTGGTAGTCGGCAATCATTGGAACCATCCTCATGAGGCTGCGGTAAGGATTATCACAGAGGGCCTGGTTGAGCTTGGCATACTGGAAGGTGCGGTAGATGAATTGATCGAAAAGCAAGCCTTCACAAAATACTATATGCATCGTACCGGTCATTGGTTGGGTATGGATGTGCATGATGTCGGCGATTACAAAGTAGGTGGACAGTGGCGTGTGCTGGAACCGAATATGGTTTTGACCGTTGAGCCTGGCATCTATATATCACCAGACGAACAAGCGGTGGAGCCCAGGTGGCGTGGCATTGGTGTTCGTATCGAAGATGATGTGGTGGTAACGCGCAAAGGGCCGAAAGTGATAACTGAATCTGTACCTAAAGAAGTGGCTCAAATAGAAGCGTTAATGGCGAATTGATAACAAGGCTGGCAAAAAAATGGATTATGATGTGATTGTGGTTGGTGGCGGCTTGGTCGGTGCTAGCTTTGCTGTCGCTTTGGATCAGCAGTTTCAGAATGTTGATATCCAGCCGCTTAAAGTGGCGGTTATAGAGCCATTTCCAATGCAGACCGATTCCGGGGATTTGGCTTACCAGCCCAGTTTTGATGCGAGGAGTACCGCCGTTGCATGGGGTGCGCGACTTATCTATGAGCAACTCGGCTTGTGGTCCGCGATCGAGGAGAGAGTGACACCGATCAGGCTGATACATGTTTCCGACCGGGGGCATTTTGGAGCCACAAGAATTCGAGCCGAAGATATGCGGTGTGAAGCTTTGGGTTATGTGGTTGAAAACCAATGGTTAGGGCAAAAGCATCTGTCCCGATTGCGTCAAAGTGAAAATATCACGTTTTTTTGCCCCGCCCGTGTCAGCGAGGTAAAACAGGTCGCCGGTGGCGCTCGTATTGTCGTTGACCAGGCTGATACTCAGCAAACGCTGACGGCTCGGCTGGTTGTACTATCCGATGGTGGGCGATCCGGGCTGCGAGAGTCATTGGGTATTGCCTGTGATTCCAAGGAGTACGATCAGTTCGCGTTAATAGCCAATATCGCTACTGAGAAATTTCATCAGCATTCAGCCTATGAGCGTTTTACCGATGAAGGGCCAATCGCTATGTTGCCTTTATTGGATACCGACGAAGGTGAACACCGTTGTGCTTTGGTCTGGACTGTTGCCACAGAAAACATCCAAGAAATCAGTCAGTTGACCGATGCAGACTTTCTGGCCCGGCTGCAGGATCGTTTTGGCTTCCGGTTAGGTCGACTGCTGAAGATCGGTGATCGATCGAGTTATCCGCTCAAGCTTGAAATCAGTAAAGAACAGGTGCGACCAGGGCTAGTGGTGATTGGTAATGCAGCACATACCCTGCATCCGGTGGCCGGCCAGGGTTATAACCTGGCATTGCGCGGTGCCCTAGCTCTTGCAGATGTGATACGAAGTGTTCATCAAAGCGCACAGACCGGAAGCTCGATCGCCATTGGAGACTTATCTGTTCTCAATCGCTATAGAGATTGGCATCAGTGGGATCAATTTAAATCAACGCAGTTGAGCGATAAGTTGATTCAGGTGTTTGGCAGCAAAAAGGCGAACCTGATCATTGCCAGAGACCTGGGGCTTTTGGGGTTGGATCTCTTTGCGCCGGCAAAAAAAGCTTTCACAAAACAAACTATGGGGTTGGGCTAGAATATGCTTATAGATCAATCAGATATCGTAATCGTTGGGGCGGGAATAGTCGGTGCCGCGCTTGCCCAGGCTTTAGCCCGAACAGGTAAAACCATCCTGGTGTTGGATGCCGGGCAGCCGACAGCCGGCATCAAGCTGGCAGCGGATGTCACCTTGATGCCATCGGTGGCTGACTTCGATTCGCGGGTAAGTGCTTTCACGGCGGCATCCCGGCAGCTGTTTCAGAATTTGGGGGTGTGGCGAGATATTGAAACGACCCGGGCTTGCCCATTTACCCATATGTCGGTTTGGGATGCCGAAGGAACGGGTCGAATCGATTTTGACGCCAAAGAGATTAAGCAACCTTTTCTAGGCTATATTGCCGAAAATGCGCTGGTCATTGGCGTTGTTCAAAATCATCTGGCGTCGCAATCCAATGTCAAGCTGCAATTTGGTGCAAAACTGGTTGGTATCGAGCATGATGCCGGTCAAATTATACTGATGGTCGAAGTGGCAGGCGAGGTAAAACAGCTAACGACCTCTCTGTTGGTTGGCGCTGACGGGGCTAACTCCCAAACTCGCAGGCTTGCAGCCATTCCGACCAGAGAGTGGGGTTATCAGCACCACGCCATAGTCACGACGGTAAAATGTGAACAACATCATCAGTTTACTGCGTGGCAACGGTTTATTGATAGTGGGCCGCTGGCATTCCTGCCTCTGCAGGCAAACGCAGCATCGCAGCAGCAATTTTGCTCAATTGTCTGGTCAATGCCACCCGATGCGGCAGAGTCGGTAATGGCGTTGAGCGACCAGGCATTTCGGTTGGAGTTGGCAAAGAGTTTCGAGTATCGGTTGGGGGATATTCTGGAATCCTCGAGGCGGTTTCAATTTCCGTTAAGACAGCGTCATGCCAAATACTATGTCAAGCCGGGGCTTGCTCTGGTAGGTGATGCGGCGCATACGATACATCCGTTGGCCGGTCAAGGAGCTAATCTTGGCTTGTCGGATGTTGCGGTGTTGGCGGATGAACTTATCCAGGCAGCGAAGGCCGGAATTGAGTTAGGCAATCCGATTGTGCTCGAGCGATATCAGCGTCGTCGGATGGCTCCGAATTTAGCTATGATGGGCGTAATGGAAGGCTTCAAGCGACTGTTTTCCGAGGATGATATTGGCGTTCGTTGGGTCAGAAATGCGGGTATGAAATGGTTGAATCGTCTGCCTTTGGTTAAAAACGAAATCATTTCCCAGGCTATGGGGTTGAATATAAAGATGCCCGCACTGAATTGATGGGCGCCCCTGTTAAAACAGGTGCTTTTGCCAAAGCGAGTGTTGTTTCTAACCAGGGGTCAGCAAAATGGAAATAACTTGGCAAGAAGAGCCGGCACGGCGGTTTCCACTCGTAAAATTCGTTGGCCCATTTTTATTGGTTTGAAACCTTGTGCCATTAGCTTGCCTATTTCATAGTCGGTAAAACCGCCTTCAGGCCCGATTGCCAGCGTTATATGATCAACTTGTTGAAGCGGACAGTCGGTTGCGCTATAGGGGTGAGCAACCAGCCTCTTGCCGTTGCCGCAGATGCCGGGAAGCCGGTCTTCGACAAATGGCTTAAACAGTTTGTGCAGGTAAACTTTCGGCAGTGTCGTGTCCTGTGCCTGTTCCAGGCCTAATAAAAGGTTGTCGTGGATTCTGTCTGTCGACAGCCAGGGTGAACCCCAAAAGCTTTTTTCAACTTTGTAACTATTGATTAGATGTACCTCTTTTACGCCCATTGCCGTGCTGCATTGTAATACCCGCTTGAGCATTTTCGGTCTGGGTAGTGCCAGTAACAAGGTGACCGGGAGTGGTTTGGGCGGTGAGGTGTCGATCTGGCTGAGCGATAGTTTGACATCGCTTTGAGACAAGGATTCCACAATACCCGTGCCCATTTTGCCGTCGATCAGGCCGACCCTTAGCGAGTCTCCGACTTTGGCTTTTAGTATGCTTTTGATATGGAAAAACCGCCGATCCGTCAGTTGGGCAGTGGTTGCGCTGATTAAATCGCTCGGATAGAGGAGTATCAGGTTCAAGCTGACGACTCTTTTGGCTCGACGAGCGGCCCAAACAGGATGCCTATTTCAAATAACAACCACATGGGTACGGCCAGTAATGTTTGTGAAATCATATCCGGTGGTGTCAACAGCATACCAATGACGAAGCAGGCCACAATAATATAGGGTCGTTTTTGTTTGAGCGCGGCAACACTGGTGATCCCGATTTTCAGCATCAATAACGTCGCAATTGGAATTTCAAAGGCCAAACCAAAAGCGAGCAACAGCTTTAACACAAAGTTGAGATAGCTGCTGATATCGGTCATTACCGTGACACCTTCCGGGGCGACACTGGTCAAGAAGCCGAAAACCAACGGAAATACCACGAAGTAGGCAAAAATGGCTCCGAGATAAAACAAAATAACGCTGGAAACAAGCATTGGAATTGCAAAAACTTTTTCATGCCGATACAGGCCGGGTGCGATAAAGCTCCAGGCTTGATAGAGAACATAGGGGATGGCGATGAAAATAGATAATACCAGGGACAGTTTTAGCGGAGTCAGAAAGGGTGATGCCACTTCGGTGGCGATCATTGTCGAGCCTTCAGGAAGAAATTTTCTGAGAGGTTCTGACAACATTGAATAGAAATCGTTGGCGAAGTAATACAGGCTGCAGAATACGATTAACACCGCAAGCACCGCTTTGAGTAACCGGCTTCTCAGTTCCAGCAGGTGCTCGATAAAGGGCTGTTGGGTTTCGTTCTGGTCTGTATTGCTCACGGGTGTCTGTTATTCCTGCTTGCTATTCCTTGCGGGTTTATTATTGTCGCAATGGTTTGTTTATCCTTTATTTTTCGTTCCATTCTGATCCGGAGCAGATATTGATATGCCGCTGTGTTTGGGAGTTTTTGTCCGATTGGCCAGTTGTGCTGTCTGCTCGTTTATGTTTTTTTCTACCAGGTGTCGGTCGTCTTCGGCCTTGTTCAAGGCATCATCGACTGTTGACTGAATCTTTTCGAGACCCAGGGTATCCCTTTCTTGTTTGAGCTTGTCACGCAATTCCTGAGTTTTTATTTCCTGATCAATTTCCCTGGTTACCCGGTTAACCATGCGCCTCGCCGTGCCGACCCATTGGCCGGCAGTGCGTGCAGCATGGGGCAGCTTTTCAGGGCCCAGTACAAGAAGTGCGACTATGCCCAGCAGCACCAGTTCGAGAAATCCAATATCAAACATGCGTAACGAGTCGGTTTGTTTATTTAGTTTCTGTATTAGCCGCCGAAGAGGCTTGTGAAGCGTCTGGTTTTTGAGTCGGCTGTGATTCTATATTTTGTGTAGCCGACTCCTTGTTCGGTTGCGCTTTTTCTTCGTCATTCATGGCTTTCTTAAAGCCTTTGATTGCGCCACCCAGGTCACTACCCAGGTTGCGCAGCTTCTTGGTTCCGAACAAAAGCAGAACGATGCCCAAAATAATCAGTAACTGAGTGACGCTAATGCCCATCGTGGTGTCTCCTGACGACATGTCTGTTAACTAGATTGTATACCAAATCGGCGGGTTTGTTTGGCGCCTTTTGCGTTTGCCAATGGCTTCTCGTGATTCAAGCTGATTAAGCGATAGCTTATTTAGTCGCTCTGGCGGCTTTTTCTTCCAGACCAGAGAGGTCAAAGCGTCTTTCCAGCTCCTTGAGAATATCATTGGCAGACAAATCCAAATGGGAAAGCATAACCAGTGTATGAAACCACAAGTCAGCGGTTTCGTAAATAACCTGGTCTTTGGCTCCCGATTGTTTGGCATCTTTGGCGGCGATGATGGTTTCGACAGTCTCTTCGCCGATTTTTTCCAGAATTTTGTTCAGCCCTTTTAAATGCAGGCTGGCGACATAGGATTTTTCGGCATCTGAGGTTTTTCTTTGTTCCAGTACAGCGGTAAGTTGAGCCAGTACGTTATTCATCCTGGTTTTTATCCTTATATATTTCGTTGGGATCTTTTATTACCGGTTCGACCGGGTTCCATTGATTCTGTTCCAGTCGAAAATAGAAGCAACTGTGTCTTCCAGTGTGGCAGGCGATCTGACCGATCTGTTCGACTTTCAGCAATAATACATCACGATCACAATCCAGTCGCAGTTCATGCAGCTTTTGCACGTTGCCGGATGACTCGCCTTTGCGCCAGAGTCTTGCCCTGGACCGTGACCAATAGACCGCCCGCTGCTCTTCGACTGTCAGGCGGAGCGATTCCGGGCTCATCCAGGCCATCATCAAAACGTCATTGGTATCGATGTCCTGAGCGATGGCGGGTATCAGTCCATCATCATTCCATTGGATTTGGTCTAGCCAGTTGTTATGTGTATCTTGTTGTTTCATCTTTTCTTCGTTGTGTTAAACACCGGGCTCAATTCGTATCACTGCATTGCTGGCGCCTGATGATAAGGAATAAATTATTTCCCGGAATTGGTTTTGGTTAGCAAGTAAAGGCCGATCGCGGCGAATAGCATACTCTGCCAGGGTATCTCCGCGAATAGGGACAGGAGCGTTGGTTGATAGATAATGGTGGCGATACCAAGGCAACCTATTCCCCACCAGAATGTCGATTTACTTTGGCCTTTGGGTTGTGCATTGTGGCTGGTTCCTGGACTTTTCGTTACCGGTCGTGCGGTATTCGGGTCGATGGTTTTCAAGTGGGCAAAAGTGTCGTGGATCAGTTTCGGTATTTCGGGTGCCTGTTCGACCCATTGTGGCAGGTGTTGTTGTATGTTTTTGACCATACCTGGTGGTGCAATGCGATCTTTCATCCATTTTTCCAGAAATGGGTGTGCGGTTGACCATAAGTCCAGTTCAGGGTAGAGCTGGCGACCCAGTCCTTCGATATTGAGTAATGTTTTTTGGAGCAGAACCAGTTGTGGCTGGATTTCCATATCAAAGCGTCTGGCGGTTTGAAATAACCTGAGCAAAAATTGACCGAAAGAAATATCAGCCAAAGGCTTTTCAAATATCGGTTCACAAACGGTTCTGATTGCAGATTCGAAATCGTTGACCCGGGTTGATTCCGGTATCCAGCCAGAATCAATATGTAGTTGGGCGACCTGGTGATAGTCACGATTGAAGAAAGCCAGTAGATTACGCGCCAGGTAGCTCTGGTCTTGTGGACTGAGTGACCCCATAATGCCAAAATCCACCGCAATGTATTGGGGGGCTTCTGGGTGATCAGGGTTGACGAAAATATTTCCCGGGTGCATATCGGCGTGAAAGAAGCTATCTCTGAATACTTGAGTAAAGAATAGTTCCACACCTGTTTCCGCCAGTGCTTTCAGGTTTGTATTGTTTTGTTTCAGTGTCTCCAGGTCGGCGACGGGGATTCCGTAAATACGCTCCATGACCAGCATGGCTGAACTGGTGAAATCCCAGTAAATTTTTGGTATGTAAATCAGCGGGGATTGACTGAAATTTCTGCGTAACTGAGAGGCGTTGGCGGCCTCTCTTTGCAGGTCAAGCTCATCAAAGATCGTTTGTTCGTAGTCTGCCACCACATCGACCGGACGCAGGCGTTTGCCGTCTTGCCAATAGGTTTCTATCGCGGTGGCCACCAGATACATCAGCGAGATGTCCTGAGCAATGGTTTTTTCTATGCCCGGGCGTATCACTTTGACAATAATCTCTTCGCCTGTTTTTAGTTGGGCGCTATGAACCTGGGCCACCGATGCGGAAGCCAGTGGTGTTGCATTGAAGTTGTCAAATACCTCTTCGATCGGACTGCCCAGATTGCTGGAGATGATTTTACAGGCCTCTTCGCTGCAAAATGGCGGCACCCGGTCTTGCAGGTGAACGAGTTCAAGCGCGATGTCATCCGGTATCAGGTCTCTTCGGGTGGATAGTATTTGGCCCAGTTTGACGAATACCGGGCCAAGGTCTTGAAGAGCTAACCTGATTCGCTGTCCTCTGGTCAACTCCGGGGCAGAGAACAGTCGCCAGGGAGAAATTAGCAAGAGCGATCGAACTCGGGCCGGTAGCTGTTCAAGTGGAATTAACTTATCCAGACGATACTTGCCAATCACCCAAAATATCTTGATCAATCTTGCCAATTTTTTTGTCACGGTTTTTTTGTGTCCTGTTGGGCGCGTTGGGTTGTCTATCGCGTTAGCTTTGCTCGTTGGTGGCTTTGGTCATTTTTTTTCTAACCTGGATAACCGGGCATCCAGTCGGTCGGCCGCCAATTTCAAATTGTCAACTTGTGAAAAGTGATACTGGAGCTCACTGGCCGTTGGCAGTAGTCGAACCTCTTCATGCAGGTACTCTTCGATATTGGCAAGCAGGGATGCATTCACTTTTTTCCCCCACTTGGCCCCCGCTCTGAGGTTTTTGCCGATGAGGTGTGCTGGAATATCACCGGTTCGCTCCGCAAGAACCGCTTCCCAATCGATATCCAATGTGTGGAACAGTTTATGCCATTGTTCCAAATCGTCAGTGCTTCCTGAAACCGATACCCCTGAAGACCGAAGTATTTCCTGCTTGTCGTCTGCTAATACAAGGCGGAGCAGCATTATCGGGGTGGCTGCCAGTACTACGTCGGGCGGGCTCGATGGTTCGCCCAGTAGCTCGATGCGGCCCGTTTCGTTATGTGACCAATTGGCTCGTAAGCAAATGTTCAAAATCGGGGTGTGAATCGCGAGTGATTTGCCATCGAGAGCCTTGATTTCTGCCTGACTCGACGGCGCTTTTGATATGGCATGATCGACAATAACCTGAATATGCTCGATTACCTGGTCGAAAATTTCGGAACCGGTTCCGGTTTTGGGTGCAATCAAGGTTTTACTCCGCAGTGCAGGGCGACGATACCCCCCGTCATATTGTAATATTTGCATTTCACCAGACCGGCATTTTCCATCATGGATTTCAGCGTTTCCTGATCCGGATGCATCCGAATCGATTCTGCCAGATATTGGTAACTCTCGCTGTCACCCGCAATCAGTTTGCCCATGGCGGGGAGTGCGGTGAAAGAATAAATATCGTAGGCCTTGCTGAGTAGCGGCATTGTTGGTTTGGAGAATTCGAGTATCAGCAGCTTGCCGCCGGGTCTCAAACATCGAGTCATTGAAGCGATTGCTTTATCTTTATTGGTGACGTTGCGCAGGCCAAAGGCGATACTGATGCATTCGAAACTGTTATCGGGGAACGGCAATTCTTCCGCATTTGCCTGTACTATCTCGATATTGCTGCTGTAGCCACTGTCAAGTAACTTGTCCCGTCCGACTTTAAGCATCGAGCTATTGATATCTGCCAGCACAACCAGGCCGTTTGCGCCGACCAGATCGGAAAATTTCATCGTGAGGTCGCCGGTTCCTCCGGCGATATCCAGAACATGGTTGCCCGGCCTGACACCGCTCACTTCGACAGTGAATCGCTTCCATAGTCTATGTATACCCAGTGACATAAGGTCGTTCATCAGGTCATATTTGGCGGCTACCGAATGGAAGACTTTAGCGACGTGTTCCACTTTTTTCTGTTCGGGTACAGTTTTGTAACCAAAGTGAGTAGTGGAGGTGGCGGCAGCAGTGCTTTGGGTGGCGTTCTGGTTGTGTTGATTGTCTTCTCGATGGCCCTCTCGATTGCTTGGTTCAATACCGCTTTTATGGTTTTTACTTGCCTGGTCGGACATATCCTTTATTCCTGTTTGCTGTTCAATCTATGGCCTGGTATTCGCTGCTCTGGCATATTTTACATATCTCTGGCAATCTTGTCTTTTACTAAAACAATTCAATCGACGTACAGTCGTCGGCGGCTGAAACAAGTTACCAGTTGCACTAATTCAAAAAAACGAAAAGGGAAAAGAAGATAAACCATGTCCGTTATCGATATTCAGAGGCACCATACCCTAGATCACGAGCACGCAATTGAAACAGCGGATAAACTGGCCAAAAGTCTGGCCGATCGATTTGACCTCGATTACGCCTGGCAAGGGGATACCCTGAGTTTTTCGCGAGTCGGTCTGAAAGGGAAAATGACGGTTGAACCCGAAACCATTTATATTAATTTGCAGTTGGGGATATTATTGCGCCCACTCAAAGGAAAACTGGAACGGGAAATTCATAGTCATCTCGATGGCTTGATTGACACTGCATGACTGTCAATTCATTCAAAGCGAAATCTATGCTGATCTGAGGCTAAAAGCATCCAGTTGCCGGTCGTAAATATGATTCAATAACTGCGTTTCTCTTGAGATTATGGTCGCAAGTAATTGAGGTACGTCGGGCATCGCATTAAAGGTTGCAAATCCTCTTGACAGAAACTGATGCAGGGAAGCCAATCCCGCTATTTCTGCGGGTTTGCGGGTTACTTTCAGCGAGAAAAGCAGAAACCTGCTTTTGGTGTATTGTTCCAGGTCGTCGCCGATATTGGCGATCAGTTGTATCTGATGAAGGCGTTTTTGTTTATCGCTGCTGATAGGGTAGGCTTGAATATAGTTTTGCTCGTTTATCTCATTGACTCTAAATTGATTAAACAAGGTGTCAGCGAGGTTTAGGTCAAGCTCTTGGGTCAAATGGTTAAGTTCTATCAGAGACGCAATGGTGTCGAGCAGGGGTTCTGGAAGAATTTTGAGCATGGTGGGGAATATTCTGTCTATTTCATTGTCGCGCTGGTAAAAACGTTTGGGTTGATAAAGGTCTTGAAACAAAAATTCCAGTCCGGCCCGATAACGTGGATCATGATAAATGTCTTCATGCGTTTTGCGGAGGCGATGGGTTTGCCAGCTTGCCAGTTTGTCGAGCTCTTCAGATAAAGGCGATTGGGCGAACACATAACGAAAGTCATGATAAGCCAGCAATTGTTTTTGCAGACGCGCCGCAGACTCAGATTTGATATGCGCGTTCAGCAGCTTGTTTTTGTACATGGTTTCCCCGACAGTAAATGAACTCGCCTAAGGTCAACGCCTAAGCGTTGACTGTTCTCTTGTAAGGTGTTTTGGGTAGGTTTGTCAGTGGTGGAACCCACTCTGTGCTATCCAGGGTAACAAAGTGGCTGGATGCCCCGGTTTCCACGATTCTCACATTAGTTGGGCTCTGTTCGGCACTCGCCAGCATTGCCGTGCGATCCAGGATTCGATCCACTTGGGGAATTAAAAAGGTGCCGTGGTGAATGTGTTTATAAACGTCTACCTGGTTTTTTTCCATCCAGGCCATTATGTTTTCGATATTACGCACAATGGTGAGGTGGTTTTTGGTGGCGGCAAAGAGTTTAGCTAGAAGTTGTTTCTTTCTTGGGTTCATTTTACCGAAAAATGTCTGTCCATACGAAGGCGACGGCGAACTGTTTACCAATCTGACGACCCAAGGCCACATGCCGTGGCTGACAGGATCCAGCAAGGCTCGAACCAGAGCATGAAGTTGACCTTGAGGTAATACCGCTGCCTCGAGCACTATGTCTGCATGTTGGTACAACTCTGGTTGTTGGCGTATGGCCTCGACGATGACGGCGCCACCTCGGGAGTGGCCATGAATCCGGATGTGCTGGGTGGTTGGCAGGTTAAGCATCGCTTGATTGAGTATCGCGGCGTCGTATTCAATCGTTGCTTCAAGCGCCTTGATCGGCACTTCCCACTTGGGTTTCTCAATATTGAGACCACTGACCGGGATATGATAATTACTGCAGGTCAGCAGGATAAGTTCGGTCGTTGGATCCTGATAGCTTTGGGTGAAATAACAGTGGTTTTCCAGAAAACCGTGCACACCAATTACCGTATTCGCGGCTTTTCCGCTATGATTGCGAACAGATACAGCGCCTGTGCCCACCTGATAAATCTTGCCGGAAAACATTTCAGTGTACGCCGGAGTAATACCTTTGATCAGCTTTCGGGCATGACTCGCCTTCATGAACACTACTCCCCTGTACTATATATGGATGGCAGGATACACCATGTCTATCCGTTTGGCACGCAACACATCCCTGGAGTCATTGTTTCACTCTGACCATCCCCGCCTGAATCATCTTCGATGTTCGGTTTTATGATGACACAAGTCAATAGTCAGACAGTGTTTTCGGGGAGATTGACGATGGTATCGGGGCAAATGAACCGGTCAGTTTACATAAGCAGGCTGGTTGGGCGACCTGGTTCGGTTGATGTCGAGCTTCAGGTTTGGTAGGCTGCGGCATTATGAGTCTCAATAGGAGCCGAGGATAACTATGCGAATTTCTTTGCTTGCCTGGTTGTTTGTTTGTTTGTCGAGTTTTTTTCATGTTGATCTTGTATTGGCCGAAGAAACGATAACGATAAAAGACGGGTGGGTGCGCCTGGTTCCTTCTGTATCACGGACGACGGTCGCCTATATGGTCATTCGGAATAATTCAGGTCATCCCGATCGGTTGCTGTCCGCTGCTTCCGACATAGCGGAGAGGGTGGTCTTGCATACGACCACTATGTCAGATGACGGCATGATGCATATGGGACATTCGGCATCGATTACAATACCGGCAAAGGGCCAGGTCGAGCTTGGCCCGGCTGGAACCCATTTGATGCTGATGGGGTTGACCAAACCCCTGGTAAAAGGTAACAAGGTCGTGTTTGATTTTGTTTTTGAACGCCAGGGCAAGGTAAACGCGCAGTTCGCTATTTCCGACGGTGCGATGAGTTCCGGTTCACATGTACATTAAAGCCGGTTGTCGGCCTTGTGCCGAGGTGATGACACCTTCCGGATTTGCTCCTTGGTAACGGTCACGCGAAAAAAACCTGGTATGGCCGCTTACAGTGTGCCGTTGTCGTCTTTTTCTATCGCATCGTCAAGTGCGACAAGAAGGGCTTCCCGTGCTTTCAGTTTGGTTCGATGATGTGCTTTCATGTCCAGTGTCTTGTATTGTCTGGCGATTGAATGTGCTTCTGCCAATACATTTTGTGGTTCTGTGATTTCATCCAGAAAACCCGCTTTCAATGCCGTTTCAGGGTCGAATATTTCGGCTGTATTTACCGCTCGCCCAAAAAACGTCGTTGCCAGACGGTTGCGGGCCATTACCAATCCGGCATAATGCATAGTTATTCCTATGGCTACTTCGTTCAAGCCTATTTTAAAGTCGCCTGCCGCGCCGATACGGTAGTCGGAGGACAGCAAAATAAATGCGCCCTTGGCGATAGCGTGGCCTTCACAAGCTGAAATAATCGGAGTGGGGAAAGACAGCAGCCTGCGCGAAAGGGTTGAGCCGGCCTTAACCAGGGCGAGAGCTTCTGGTAAACTTTTTTGCATGGTCTTCAAGTCGTAGCCACCACAGAACATACCCGTTTGTCCGGTAATGATGACGATCTCGCCTTTTGCCTCCGCTTGATCCAGAGCGGCATGAAAGGCGTCTATAACCTCATGTGAAATGGCATTGACCTTGCCGTTTCTCAGATTGATGGTTGCAACTCCAGCTTCCCTTTGATAGTGAACAAGTGCTGTCATGGATTCCTCTTTGTTTCTGTTGTTTAGGTAATAGATAAGTGCCAATGCCACCGGTGGCGTGTTTTAACCCTGGTTTCAGCGTCTTGGTGAACAGGGCTGGGCCGTGATTTAAACGCGTAATGCCGAGATAGTAAAGTGAAATGCGTCAAGTTAGGAGCATAAATAGGGCGGCGCCCAGCCGTCTATGCTGGGCTTAGAGCGGACATCTCTGGATACCGCTTACGGAGGTATGGCTGAAATAAGGACTTTATTGTGTTCCGGTGCTGGTTTCTTTCGGGTTGTTCCAATTTGCAGAGAGTACGCTTTCACCGTAAACGTAATGCACCACGTCTCCATGAATAATACCCCGCTGAACTTCAGTGTAGGAACCATAAGGGTCGGTGCTGGAAGCTCGGGATCCAACAATGCTTCCCGCTTCTTCGATAGACAAGCCACCTTCTAGTTCTATATCAAACAGATGAAGGCCATCATATACCCAGTCTGTCCAGTCTGAAGGGTGATTCTGCTCGCCGACATGGACTCGCATCGGAATCGCCATTCGGTAGCCCGTGGTATCGACTGGCAGTAAGCTAAAGGCTTTGTGATCGCGGGAAACGTCGGTTTCCGTGCCTCGACGGCCGATCTCGATTTGCCTGACCAAGCGGGGAGAAGTCAAGTCGTTGATATCAAACAAGCCAATTTGAACTCCCTGATACCAGGCCATATTGTCCACGATGACCGATGCTTTGCCGACCCCTATCAGGTATTGTCCGGCAATCGGGTGGAGATAGTCGGAATAGCCTTCGATATGTAATTCCCCTGAAATGACCGGGTTGCTTATATCGCTCAGGTCAACTACATAAAGTGGATCAGTTTTTTGGTAGGTGACAATATAGCCCCGATCGCCGGTAAATCGAACCGCATAAATATCTTCATCAGGCTTGCCGATGACCTTGGGTTGGTTGTCATTGGGTAAGCTGGCGATGGTCACTAACTCGTTGTCGCTTCCTTCGGTCAATACGGTAAGCGTATGCGCCGGGCCTGTCGCCGATGACTCGGAAGGAAGCCCGTCGTCTTTGCTAACCGGGGTATCGTCAAGTCGCACGGGTTCGACCAAATCGATTCCCGCGTCTGGAAAAACGGTTGAAACAGCAACCAATGCACCGTCTTTTTCGGTCAGGCGAAAAGACGGTGCACGCCAACCCAGCGAACCGGGAATGGTGCCGCTTCCTTTGTAGACAGTGCCTTGATCGGTAAAGGCGAATTTATGAACGACGGTTCCGTCATGCCACTGATCATTGAACAGGTAAAGCGCCTCGGTCGATGAAAATATACCGCTGCTGTAGCCTGCAACGCAAACTGATGTCATCGAATCTGGATCGTTCAGGTCTATCGCTGATAATGTCACCAATGCCGGCGCGGCATAGCCTTTGGCAGCGGACTCTGGCACGTAGCAGTTATCGGCAGAAACCAGGTTGACGGTGTCGCCGTTCTGGCCGATGGTTTTAGGTAGTAAGTCGTCCAGGCTAAGTTTTTCTATTGCCTGATTGTTTTTCGCTATCTCTTCGTCATTGGTGACATACCAATCAATGGCGGCCAGGTTCGGTACGTAGCGGGTAACGAGATACAGGGTGTTATCGATGCGTCGGCTGTCGATAATGCTGCCTTCGATTTCGAGTGACCAGATTGTGCTTGCTCTGGCGGGGTCGGCGACATCCATCAGAGAGATAAATGTTTTACTATCGCTCCAATAATCGTAACGATACCAGGTATTCCAATTGAAACTGTCGCTGTTACCTAGCACGGCAAGCTGAGAATTGTGCAGATACAGACCCGAGATGTTTCCGTATTTTTCGTCTAACTTGATACGGGCAATCTCGGTTGCGCTGGGCATATCACCTTCGCTGGTCTCCATTATTCTGATTTCTGCGGAGACTTCCTCGGTGGGTTCTTGAACCAGGCTATCTTTAGTCGCTGCCGCTTCTATTGAAATCGTGCCTGCGGCTTCACGGGTGTGATATCTCTGCTTGTTTACGGCAATGTAAAGGTGCTGTCCATCATATTTCACCAGGTCTGACTCATCTACACCGAGCACTTGAGTATTGGTCTCGGTAAACTCGTCATTGGTTGCCAACCCGGCGTCTTCAGTTTCTGGTACCCCTCCTCCGGCATTATCTTTTGCGTCAGTGCCAGGCGCTCGGTGAATCGAGTTTGCGATATTCTGTCTCAGGCTTCCCTTCAAGTAGGATTCCAGGAATGCCGCTGACTGTCCCGGCACCAGTTTAATGCTTTGCGTTGCGTCGGTGATTGGTGTGTTCTGGTCAGTTTTGTTGGCATCGGAACTACCGTTATTGCAGGCCACGAGCAAGACAGATCCAACAGTTATAAAAAATGAATACAACGTTTTTCTCTGAAAACGATATAAGAGCGCTTGCATATTGGGCTACCTTGGTTTGAATGATTCAAATCACTTTATGATGAATACTGAAAGTATAATGCAAATTGGCTTTATTCTGAAAATCGAATCCTCTGTTGGTCAACGGAAAGTGATGAGCCTGTACCGATCGGTATAGGCTATCCGGTCGCGATTTTGAATATTGCCTTTCTTAACCATTGATGCCCCGCATTGTGATGTAATAATGGACTCCATGCCATTTTTAGTTCAAAAGGAGGTATTTCAAACGGAGGATCTTTAATGACGAGATGGGGGTTGTTAACTTTTAGTCGGGTTGCCCGGCTGGGTAGTGTCACGATCAAATCGGGTTGCTGAGCCAATAGCATCGCAATCTGATAGTGTCGGGTAAAGACGCTGATTTTCCGTTTTTTCCCGATCTTCATCAGCGCCTCGTCTACCCATCCTAGATGCTGAACATCTTCCGGGTTAACGCCTACACCGATGCCAAACCCGGTTTTACTGACCCAAATGTGATTTGCTTTCAGATAAGACGCAAGTGTGAACTTATCAACAAGTGGATTATTGCTGTTCATTACACAGGAAAATGTGTCTGTCCAGATGATTCTCTGGTGAAATGATTGGGGAATCGTGTCAAAACGGTTGATCGCCATATCGACGCGTCCTTGTTCGACATCCTCAAACGACACGTCACTGGGGGTGAGTACGTCCAAAGTGATGTTGGGCGCTTCTTGTCTAACCTGACTTAAAAGTTGGGGAATTAACGTCGATTCAGCATAGTCGCTGGCCATAATACGGAAAACGCGGTCACTTTTTGGGTCGAAAGATTTATCTGGCAGAATTATCTGTTCAATGTTTCCGAGTATGTTGCGAATCGCAGGGCGAATTTCCAGTGCAAATTCTGTGGGTGTCATTCCTTCACTCGTTCTAACCAGCAAGGGATCGTTAAAAAGCGATCTTAGTCGTTTGAGGCTATTGCTCATTGCGGATTGGGTAATCCCCAGGTGAGTCGATGCCTTGGTTACGTTTTGTTCTCGAAGTAATACATCCAAATGAACAAGTTGGTTTAAATCTACACGGTGAAGATCCATCTATGCCTCGGGTTAAATAATTCAAGTTATCCAGTCAATCAGAAGGAGTGGTAATCAGCTTGCCATTCGGCTTGGTGGCAAAGTGTTTTTTATAGGAAATAGCATAGCGGATTTGATTTGTCACAACTTCAGGTGACGGTTTTGTCTTTTTTTTGTTTTCGAGGTGTCCAAGTCAAGTGAACCTGAATTGTAAATGGCCTTAAATGTAACTGTATGTAAATATGAACGAATCTTTGTAATAAAATATGTGAAAGTGTTATCTTTATTCTTGCTTGCGCTAAAAATGGCCAGTTGTAAACCGAATAAAATGTAAAAGAAACGTTTCCAAGCTATTGACAAGAAAAAATATGCACAAGCTGCGGGCAGTGTTTGACAATTGTGTGACCGACTCGGCAGAAATAGTATGATGACAACTTATAAATATGTAACTTTTTGAAATATATAAAAATATTATTTCAAGTTCAAAAAAGGATCAAGTTAACCTCAGCCCAGATAACTAGCGGGCTTTGACCGGTTTCCCATCTTCTATCCCCAAAGTTATCCACAATTTCTGTGGAAGGAATGCGTTTGATCATTGTTTTGCAAGGGTTTTTACCCGTGTTTTTCCGTTAAGCGCCGCTGGGCCAACTTAACTTGCCTCAATTATACTGAGGCACACTTGTTAGAGATGGTTCCATGCCACAACCCCTCGAAAGTAGTGCCTCTAAAAAACGGCGAAGGGGCAACCGGATCTGTTATTGATGCTTGCCTGTTTCTAACAGGGAATCGTTGACAGACTGGGTGAGTGCGATGTTTTCCCGTATTTGATTTAGCTCGTTCTGATTCTGTTTAACCTCCTCCTGGATTGTTTTCGCTATGTGTACCGTTTTTTTAGACTCTGTTTCCATTAGAGCAATAGATTGACTTAGATTCTTTAGTGTGTCGTCATTGCTCTTGGTGGAGTTAAGTACTTTGTCTGACGAGTCTTCGATGGTACTAACTATCTTGTCCATAGACGAAAAGGTCGTGTTGATTTCGTTTAGGCTGGATTTCACATCATTCGCCAGCGTTCTAACCTCGTCGGCGACCACGGCAAAGCCTCTTCCTGCGTCTCCGGCCCGAGCTGCTTCTATGCTGGCGTTCAAGGCCAACAGATTGGTTTTATCAGATATATCGTATATCTTTTGCAAGACAGCGGAGACTTGTGAAGTGCTTTCCCGTATGGTTTCAACAGAATCGGTCAAATGTATCGACAACGCTTTCAGGTTGCTCATGGATTCCTCAAATGTTTCAACACCTTCTTTGACACTGCTGGCATAAGCGTCATTTTGAGCTGCCTTTTCAGAAATATGAGCAAGATTTGAGCTGCTGCTGCTGGCAATATGGTCGTATTTCTTATACTCGTCAATGAGAGCATCCTTAATGAATATCGTTTTCTCCAATTGTGCTTTTTCAATCTCTTCATAGTGTTCAAGCGTCGTTTTCAGACTGTCAAGGAAGCCGATGTACATACTGGATACCGGATCGCCCTGAAAGAAACACAATGCCGTCAGTGTCTGGTTTTGGTGAAGATTTCGGGAAACCTCGCCAAAAGAA
>PDWI01000895.1_pt1 | contig 50801 bp, 38 predicted proteins | sample 1430891 | NCBI WGS metagenome assembly PDWI01 (sample SAMN01162508, study PRJNA174530) | Oral metagenome, whole genome shotgun sequencing project. | biome: Marine environment; feature: Marine mammal; material: Swab sample of the gingival sulcus; isolation source: swab sample of gingival sulcus... | reverse complement strand
TCAAATACAAGTTGAAAATGAACTTAGCAACTATACAACAACTTCACCAAATGTAGGTTTTGGAATAAGTTATGTTTTACCAATTATTGTTACAGGGTTAATAGCAAAGGAAAATAGATATATGATTGTTGAGAATCCAGAGGCTCATTTACATCCATCGGCTCAATCAAAAATGGGGCAATTTTTAGCAATGGTGGCAAAATCAGGGGTAAAAGTAATTGTTGAAACACATAGTGACCATATCATAAACGGAATTCAAATTGCTGTGGCTAAAAAAGAATTTTCAGCAGAAGATGTAACAATTAATTTTTTTAATAGAGATAATACAAATCAACCAGAGGTTAAAAATATTCAGTTGAATGATAAAGCAGAATTATCAGAATGGCCACAAGGTTTCTTCGACCAATCCCAAAAAGATTATGCTGAACTTTTAAAATATAGAAGAAACAATGGCTAATTTATTTTTATTAAATAGTTCTGTTAAAAATATAGTATTCAATGAATTTCAAGAGGGAATTGATGATTTGATTTCTATAAAAGATGAAAAACAAGAAAATGATAATTTTTACAAGAATGATAATATTTATTATATCAAAAATTTTGTAGATTTATGTCAGAATTTTTCTTTTGAAAATCAAAATAGAATAAAATTTTTAGAGCAATTAACTTCGTTAACTAATAATCCTAAAACACTTGATGAATTAAATGAAGTGTTTCCTCAAGAACTCAATGCTTTTTTAGGAATTGATTTTTCCCAAAGTTCTATTAATAATAATTTTTGTGTTTATAATACTGAAACATTTAGTCGTTTTAAAGAGTATTGTTTCTGTTTAGTCAATCATACTAATTTTAGTGAATTGAAAGAAGAAGTATTTCCACATCTTATATTTTGTGATAATTCTGAAACCCAACTTTTAGGTTTTGGTAATAGTAAAGAATTTAGTCAATGCCTTCAACAATTTATAGAATTGGAAAAATATCTAAAAGATTGGATGGAAGGTAATTTTAATTATAGAGATTTAAAAGAAAATACCTCTATAAATATAAGTCCCGAATCTGAAACAACCAGAAATCAACATTCAAATGAACGCTTATTTGATACAATCAATGGAAAAAAAGTATACGATTTACATATTAAACTAGGAGATGGTAAGAGAATTTATATAATGCCTGAAAATTCTTTAAAAAAGATAATGATAGGATATGTAGGCAAACACTTAACTATATAAAACAATACTATGAAAACAACCAACGAACAAGCCTTAGAAATCAGCATAGAAAAAACCTTAACAGGTTATTGTACCGAAGATATAAAAAACGGAATAATGAGTGAGCCGAGCGAAACTTATAGTAAAAACAATGGTTTTGTAGTTGGTTTTCCTACGGATTTTGATAAACAATTTGCGATTGACACAAAATTATTTTGGCAGTTTTTAGAAACCACCCAAAGCAAGGAATTAGAAAAACTAAAACGCCAGTCGGATTACAAACTAAAAATCCTCAATCGTTTTGACCGTATGATTAAAAAATACGGAATTATTCATTTGCTGAAAAAAGGTTTAGAAGTTGATGACGCTCATTTTTCGTTGTTTTACCAAGCACCATTAACAAGTAGTAGTGATAATGTAAAAGAGAAATTTAAGCAAAATATTTTTTCGGTTACTCGCCAGTTACGATACTCACAAATTCAGCAAGGACAAGAAATTGATTTAGTTATTTTTATCAATGGATTACCGATAATTACCACAGAATTAAAAAATCATTGGACAGGACAAAACGCTCGTGAACACGGTATAAATCAGTATAAAAACGAACGAGATAACACACAACCTTTGTTGCAATTTGCTCGTTGTATCGTGCATTTTGCCGTAAATACCGACGAGGTTTATATGACCACAAAATTAAATGGTAAAAAAACATTTTTCTTGCCATTTAACAAAGGAAACAACAACGGAAAAGGAAACCCAGTAAACCCAAACGGACACAAAACAGCCTATCTTTGGGAAAAAATTTTAACCAAAGAAAGTTTAGCGAATATCATTCAACATTTTGTGCGTTTAGACGGCACTCCGAAAGATAATTTAAACACTCGTACTTTATTTTTCCCTCGTTATCATCAATTAGATGTAGTACGAAAAATCATCAAAGATTGCGAAGAAAAAGGTGTTGGACAAAAATATCTAATTCAGCATTCAGCAGGGTCAGGAAAATCTAATTCTATTACTTGGTCGGCATTTCAGTTGATTGAAACTTATACAAAAAACAATCCTGATAAACCTTTGTTTGATTCGGTAATTGTAGTAACCGACAGACGCTTGTTAGACAAACAGATTCGTGAAAATATTAAGCAGTTTTCCGAAGTAAAAAATATTGTTGCTCCTGCTTTTTCATCAAAAGAATAATTTCCGATTTAAGTGATAAGAATTTTGCTGTAATTATTGACGAGGCACATTCCAGCCAAAGTGGAACGGCTCACGATAATATGAACCGAGCAATGGGAGGGACAATGTCCGCTGATGATTTAGATGAAAATGATGCACAAGACAAAATTATTGCCATAATGCAAAGCCGAAAAATGAAAGGAAACGCATCGTATTTGGCATTTACAGCAACACCGAAAAACACGACTTTGGAGAAGTTCGGAACAGAACAGCCTGACGGAAGTTTCTTGCCATTTCATCTGTATTCAATGAAACAAGCCATTGAGGAAGGCTTTATTTTAGATGTGTTATCAAACTATACAACGCTTAAAAGTTATTACGAATTAGAAAAAGCCATTGCTGATAATCCGCTATTTGATACGAGAAAAGCACAATCAAAACTTCGTGCCTTTGTTGAGAAAAAGGAAGAAACGATTGCCACAAAAGCCGAAATAATGTTAGACCATTTTATGCAAAATGTGTATAACCGAAAACGATTAAAAGGCAAAGCAAAAGCAATGGTGGTTACGCAAAGTATAGAATCAGCCATTAAATATTACCAAAGTTTGCAACGAATTTTAGATGAAAAAGGCAATCCATTTAAAATTATCATTGCATTTTCAGGCGAAAAAGAAGTGAAAGGAATTTCATATACCGAAACCGAAATGAATGGTTTTTCCGACACCAAAACCAAAGAAAAATTTGATGAAGATGAATACAGAATTTTAGTAGTTGCGAATAAATATTTAACAGGTTTTGACCAGCCGAAACTTTGTACAATGTATGTGGATAAAAAATTGCAAGGCGTGTTGGCTGTTCAGGCATTATCAAGACTAAATCGTTCGGCAGATAAATACGGAAAACGCACCGAAGATATTTTTGTACTTGACTTTTTCAATACCACCGAAGATATAAAGAACTCTTTTGACCCTTTTTATACTTCTACGAGTTTATCACAGGCAACCGACCCAAATGTATTACACGAATTAAAAGAACATTTAGGAGATATTGGTGTTTATGAATGGGAAGAAGTAGTTGATTTTACGACACGATTTTTAGATGGCGAAGAGGGTAAAAAATTAAGTCCGATAATAGACAAATGCGCCTATCGCTTTACCGATGAATTGGAACTAACCGAAGAAGAAAAAGCCGATTTTAAAATAAAAGCCAAACAATTTGTGAAAATTTATGGGCAGATAGCTTCTATTATTCCTTTTGAGATGGTAAAATGGGAACAACTGTATTGGTTTTTGAAATTTTTAATTCCGAAACTTCCTATTAAAGACACTGATGAAGATTTAATTGATGGTTTATTAAACGCTGTTGATTTGGCAACTTACGGTTTGCAACGAGATAAATTGGGTGTGAAAATAAGTTTAGATGACAATGAAACCGAACTTGACCCTCAAAATCCAAATCCAAGAGGTGCTTATGATAAAGACAATGAAAAAGAAGATTTAGATAGTATTATTTCTGAATTTAATCAGCGATGGTTTGGCAAATGGGAAAGTACACCAGAAGACCAACGAGTAAAAATGGTGAGTTTGGTGAAGTCCATTCAAAAACACGCCGATTTTGAAGAAAAAGTAAAGCAAAACATCAATAAACAAACCCGAGATTTAGCGTATAAAAAAATTTTAGATGATGTAATGTTATTGATGTTAAAAGAGGCACGAAATAACACAAATGAAGCAACAGAAAAATACAAACAAGAGTTGGGGTTGTACAAATTATATAAAGAAGACGAAGTGTTTTTACACGCCTTTTCTGACACTTTGAGAAGATTGGCATTGAAATAGTTTAGAAGTTTTATGTAAAAAATAATTATGGGGTGGGATATTATTTCAGTAGGGCAACATAATTTAAATACATCTTCCATTAAAAATCTTGCAAAAGATTTATCAGAGAGGTTAGATGTTAATATCATATATGGAAGTTTTGAAGTGGCAACTTATTGTAAAAAAACACATACGCTAATCGTAGATTTTAAACGAGGTTTTGTTGAATTTGGAAGGTTTATTAGAAATGATGATAGTGATAGAATTTATCATTTGGTTGATGACTCGCATTCTCATAAAGAAATTTTAAATGGAGTCAAAAATCTACAAACATTAAATATCGATATAAAAGGAGATTATTATTCAGGCAAGACGGCTATTTTGAAAGAAATACTTGATAATTTTCATAGAGATTATGTGAAATGTGAATTGTACGCTACGGATACTAATATCCTTAATTTGTATGAAATTTTTAGTGTAGATATATTAAAAGACACTGTTTTAGTAGATATTAAAGAGCCTTTTAGATGGTTTGGTTTTTTAGATATTTTTAAGAAAGAAATTGAAGAACATAGAAAAAAATACTTTTTTGAATATAGAAAACAGTTAAAACGATTATATACTTCATTAGGTGCTAATCAAATAGTATTTTTTGCTGACCAAGGAATTGGGGAGTGGATTTTAGACAAAGTTTGGGAATACAATTGGAATGATTTAAAGGAATATATTCAAAGTAAGACCTATTATACTAATAACCAAATCTACAAAGAATTCACACAAAAAGAAATAAAAGAAGCCATACTCCTCAATGTATCAGATTTCTTTTTGAACAACTGTCCTTTACACTCTGATTATGAAGATACTATTGATGTTCTTTTTGATGATTTTAAAGATTTAGAAAATTAATATATTTCTGAAAACTTAAAAGCATCAAAATTTTTAAAAAAACTATATAAAAATAAAAATCCTGATAATCAAAAGACTATCAGGATTTTTCTGCGGAGAGAGAGGGATTCGAACCCCCGGAGGTGTGACCCTCAACGGTTTTCAAGACCGCCGCATTCGACCACTCTGCCATCTCTCCTAAAGACTTTGCAAATGTAATTATTATTTTTAAAACACAAGTTTGTTTCCTGTTTTTTTTAACAAAAAATTAAATATTATAAAATACTGAAAACAAAATATATACAATCACAAAAAAGCAATAGAACAAAAAATAATATTAAAAACACACCATATTCTATCAAATACAAGGCTAATATTCCGTATAAAACAAGGAAAATAGATGCAAAGCAATATTATTTTTCTAAATCATCTTTTTGCGATGTTTGATGCGCATATTCTACAGCATCCACCTCTGTTTCCGGTTCAACATTTTGATTCTGCTTTTTATATTTGATAAGCGCCACTGCCATTATAATACTCGAAGCTATAATCAAAGACAACAAAACGCCTGTCTCAAAATCAGGAACTTGATATTCTTCAGGAATAGCAAAAAACAGCAAGATAGTAATCAATCCTCTGGGCGCAATAAACAACTCCGTACTAAAATTTTTCCTTATAAAAATAAGTAAACTTAAATAACGAATACCATAAACCGCTACCAAGAAAGCTAAACTCAGGTACAATACTTTAATACTAAACAAAGTAGATAGTGCTATCGTCATTCCGAAAATAACAAAAAAGAAAGTTCTAACCACAAAAGCACTCTCTATTGTAATGGTTTTGAAATTATTAAACACCTTTTTTAACTCGCTTTCATCAATGTATTTCTTAATAAATCCTCTGAAAAAGAGTTCTCTATTATTCAATATCAAACCAAAAAACAAGATAATAATTAAGGAAGAAAGATGCATCATTTTACCAACGGTATAAAGTAAAATCAATACCGCAATGGTTAAAAACAGTTTAACTTCCGTTTTGATTTTCTGGAACAAATAAATCAAGACATAACTTAGAACTATGGAAATAACTACAGTTAATAAAATATTAACCACAATATTCATCGACATAGCTTTAAGGGTTTCAAACTCTGTACTTCCCAACATAAAATAGAAAAACATAATACCCAATATATCAGAAAAAGTACTTTCGTATATCATAAACTCTTTCTTATCCTCCGGCAAAGAAGACACACTTGGAATAATAATCGCACTACTCATTATAGACAAAGGAATGCCATAAATAAATGCCGTAAAAACAGGAATATCTAAAAAGAAGTGAAAAATAAAAGCAATAAAGGAAGAGGTTAAAGAAAGAGCAATCACGGCTACCCCAAAAGATTTCAGAATTAAACCTATTTTGTCTTTCTTAAGCTCTAAATCCAAAGAAGCTTCCAACACAATCATAATCAGCCCGACTACTCCCAAAACTGACAAGATGTCGGAATTACCCTCTATATGCGTAATCCCCGTAATAGCTCTTATCACAATTCCCAAGCCTATTAACAGCAAAACACTGGGAATATTCCACTTCTCAGCTACTAAATTAAAGAAATACGAAATAATAATAATTAAAGATGCGCCTATTACATAGCCATAGGCATTAATTGAAGCAATATCCATAATGGTATTTTTTTATTGTTATTTAAAAATTAAACCCAACCTTAATATCATAAGGAGGGTAAATAAAGTTAGGGTCATAATTCATATTGACCAAAAATAAGATGTAAAAACCTGAATTTCGTCCCGACCGTTGGTAATAACCACCACCTAACCAAGGAACAGCACGAGCCTTGTCCTCACTTTGTTGTACCTTTGAATGATAATACAATTTACTATTATACTTAACCACATTAAGTTCTCCATAAAGCATTAAAGCATCAAAAAAGATGGACTGTAAAAACACTTTTCCTCCCCATATAAAAGATTGGTTTTTATAGTTAGCATAAGCTTGCTTATAATATTCAAACACAGGTCCTGCCCCTACAGAGGCCTGAGGTAAAACACGGTAACCTACTATGGGAGAAACATTAACAAAAGAAGTTTCCGACCCAAAAGACAAGCCTAAATTACCTCCAAAAAACACTTTCTGTCGCCAAAGAGCTGTTCCATTTTCTTCTTTATCAGGAATTTCTTCTTCTATAAATTGCGCCTGAGCCAACTGAACATTTGCGAACATCAGCAAGACAACAATAAATGAACCAAGGTATCTCATCATTCAAAAATTTACTTAGTAATTATTTTCTTTCCACTTAAAATAAGAGAAACTCCCCAATGCGAAAAAGCACTGCCCTCCGGACTTCCCTGCTCTATTATAATCTGCAAATGGTGTTTTCCTGCTTTTAAATCAGGTGCCGGAATCAAATAAGGCGGCGTTAATGTGCCGGGACACCAATTGGAACGACTTAAATCGGAAGAAGACAAACCGCTTCCGAAGTTTCCTGATGCGGGATTTAAAAAGCGGTAAGTAGCACAATCGGTTCGCCAAGGCACTACCTGATAAAAAGGCTGACCATCTATTAATATTTGATTTTTCTTAGGGTTGAACTCATCACCCCCACCCCAGCCTCCGTGACCGGTAGATGTGTACAAAAACTTCCAATCACTTACATTAGCAGGAACTTCAAAATCCAATTCCAAAGTATCATTATCAAATAAACGACCATAATTTTGTCCGGACATTTCCATTGTATTGACTGTAGAAACCAAAGGAATAACTACATTATCCGACAAAGGCAAGGCATCTGATTGATTAAAAAACTCCAAATCTAAACTAACACGATGACCACCTCCGTCATAATTACCGATAAAAACGCCTATCCAAAAACGTTTTTTCATAGGGAAAACTTCTGAAATATCTTGTTTATAAACCACTTCTTTTTCCCAATTATAATTATGAATAACACGCTTATCGTTAAAATATCGAACCCCAAATGGCGTAAAAAAACGCATCACTTCTAAAGGAGGTGTATAATCTGAAGTTTTAATTATTCCTTGATAATCTGAGCCTTTATTATCTTTATAAACCGGTAAAACTTTTACCCCTTTCAGATAAGCATTAAGCAAGCTTTTTTCTGAAACAGAATCCGGCAATATAAAAACAGAACCTGTTCTATCATAAGCATCTCCATTGGAGTAAGCAGTTAATTTAGCAAAAACAGAACTGCTACTCATCTGTTTCTCTGTTAATTCCACTTTCCTAAGAATAATAGAACCCTGAGAAAAATGATAAACAGAATCCTTTACTAAATCTTGAGGCGTATTCTTATATAAATCAGGTGCAAAATGAATTTGCGCTTGGTCAAACACCTTCAAAACCGTAAAACGAGATTTTATTTTCAATTCTTCAAACTCCGACTTATTGACTTCCTGAGCATTGGCATCAGTATAAGAAGCACGAGGCAACTTCTTTATTTTCTGTATCTTTTCAGCTTTTACAACATAACTACCATTAAAAATGGTTTTTAAAACCAAAGCTTTATTACTAGGTAAAAAATTGGAAAAAGGAACCGCTTGAAAAGGCGCTTTTTCTGTAAACCAAACTGAAATATGATTGGAGAAATAAGTGTAATTCATCTTTCGACATCGATAACCAAGTATCGTTTCTGTTTCATCAGTCAAAGTACCTTTAGGAAGCTCAGAAAAAGGCTGTGCCCATTTATACCAAGTATTTTGATAATACAGCAAGCTAATATTTTGCTCCTTACTAAAATCGACAAATGACTGTATTTTAGAATTATCCGGACTCATATAAAGTATATGATTTGAAAAATAGCACTTTTGCGGTTGCTCTAAACGTTCTCCATTTTCAAAAGAAGCATAAGTGATTTCATATACTGCCTTTTTTTGCGCTATAAGTAAACCGGAAAACAACAATAAAAAACTGATTACCAACAGCTTTTTCCCTGTATGAGATATCATCATCTATTTAATATTTTATGATGACAAAGGTATAATATTTTTTGGTTCTCTAAAATCCTATTATTTTTAAGGCTATGCAAGAATAATAAACCCTGATTTTACGTCCTTTAAAAACAAAACTAAAAGGAACTTAAGAACAAAACAATCAACCAATACTAATCAAGCATATTACAAATAAAAACTGACATTCTGTCCCTATAGATAGTTTGGCAGTATTGTTGTTAGGTTTAGGCGTAAATTGATTCAATCAGCTATGAGTAAGAAAGAAGATAAAAAACAGAAAACTTCTGATAAAAAGCAAAATAAAGCAGAGGAACAAGCTAAAGTTGCTTCAGAAGAACATACAGAAAATACTACATCAACAGAAGAAAAAGAAGTACAAGAAGAGGATTTGAATGTTAAATTGGCAGAGTTAAATGACAAACATTTGCGTTTACAAGCCGAGTTTAACAATTACAGAAAACGTACTTTAAACGAAAAAATGGAATTGCTCAAATCAGGTGGCGAAGACATTATTGTAGCGCTATTACCTTTATTGGACAATTTTGAACGAGCTATATCTGCCAATGAAAAAACAGATGATGTTCAAGCCATAAAAGAGGGTATCGATTTGATTTACAATTCATTTAAAGATTTCTTCAACAAAAAAGGAGTCAAGGAGATAGAGGCTGTAAACAAACCTTTTGATACCGATTTTCACGAAGCTTTAACCAAAGTTCCTGCCCCTTCTAAAGACTTAAAAGGAAAGGTAATTGATGTAATAGAAAAAGGCTACACTTTCAACGATAAGGTGATTCGTTTTTCTAAAGTAGTTGTTGGAGAATAAATAAAGCTATGGCAAAAAGAGATTATTACGAAGTATTAGGCGTTAGCAAATCAGCTAGCAAAGACGAATTAAAAAAAGCATACCGAAAATTAGCCATTAAATATCACCCTGACAAAAATCCGGGAGACAAAGAAGCTGAGGAAAAATTTAAAGAAGCAGCTGAAGCCTACGAGGTATTGAGTAATGACGACAAAAAAGCTCGTTATGACCAATTTGGGCATGCCGGTATGGGCGGAGCTGCCGGTGGTGGCGGTTTCGGAGGTTTCTCCAATATGGAAGATATTTTTTCTCATTTCGGAGATATATTCGGAGGTCATTTCGGAGGTTTCGGAGGCGGAGGCTTTGGCGGTGGTCATAGTCAAAGAAGAGTACGAAAAGGCTCTAACTTGAGAGTCCGTGTAAAGCTGAACCTAAAAGACATTTTACATGGTGTTGAAAAGAAAATAAAAGTAAATAAAGAAGTAGAATGTCAAAAATGTAATGGTTCAGGAGCTAAAGACTCTAATAGCCACAGCACTTGTTCTACTTGTGGTGGTTCAGGGCAAGTTACTCGTGTTCAAAGAACTATTTTAGGACAGGTTCAAACTGCCAGCGTATGTTCTTCTTGTGGCGGAGAAGGAAAAATCATCACCGCTAAATGTACCCACTGCCACGGAGAGGGAACAACCAGAGCAGAAGAGGTGTTAAACATTAATATTCCTGCCGGAGTGGAAGAAGGTATGCAACTTTCTGTGTCAGGAAAAGGAAATGCCGCACGCAGAGGAGGTGTTAATGGAGACTTACTCGTGCTTATCGAAGAAGAAGCACACCCTGAATTAATTAGAGACGGCAATAATTTATTGTACAATTTATTTATCTCTATTCCTGATGCTCTATTAGGCACTACCGCTGAAATTCCAACTATAGACGGAAAAGTTAAAGTTAAAATAGAAAAAGGCACACAATCAGGTAAAATATTACGATTAAAAGGCAAAGGTTTACCTGATGTCAATAGATATGGAGTTGGAGATTTATTAGTCAAAATTAATGTTTGGATTCCAAAGGAACTAAATAAAGACAACAAAAAACTAATAGAAAAATTAGCTAAAAGCCCTGATTTTTCTCCCAATCCAACGCACGAAGAAAAAAGCTTCTTTCAAAGAGTTAAAGAATATTTTTAATGATTAATAAGCAATATACCTTTGATTAAACGAAAATTTTATTCTCGTTTTTTCAAGCTAAAATGAATATGTCTTATTCCTGAAAAGCAAGCCCTCAAGTTTTTTAATAAAATTTGAGGGCTTTTTAGACTCAAGGTCATTTTAGGGAGGTTAAGCAAATAATTTATACTTTAAATGTTCAAAATTTTAAATATTACTTTTATATTTGTCGCTTTTAATTGAGGAAGCCGATATCCTAAAACGGGGTGGAATCTGAAAAACCATAAGAGTAGGAAGTTTTAAATATAAAAAAATTATGAGGATTATTTTTAGAATAGCATTAGTTGCTAGTTTATCATTAGCGTATTTAGGCTCTAATGCACAGTCATTTATTGTAAAAGGCGGTCTTACTTTAGCTAATATGACCATTAAAGACAAAAATGTGACTTACAGTGAGGATTTTAAGTCAAAAGTAGGATTCCATGCTGGTATTGCTGTGGATATACCACTTTTTGCAGGTTTATCATTCGAACCGGGAGCTATGTTTGTTACCAAAGGTTATAAACTTGAAAAATCCACCACTGTGGCAGGGGTGACAATGAAAGGTGAAGGCACCATGAATCTTAATTATATAGATGTGCCTTTAAACCTTAAATATACTTTAAACTTAGGTAACCTTAATGTTTGGGGTAGTGTAGGGCCTTACATTGGAATTGGAATTAATGGTAAAAGTAAAGCTTCTTTAACAGTAGGTAATGACACTAAAAAAGAAGAGGCTGACATTAAATTTGGTAGCGATGATGATGATCATTTGAAAATGCTAGACTATGGCTTGGGGCTTGGTGTAGGTGCTGAGTTTAATCATATTATTCTAGGCTTGTACTATAATATCGGTATGGCTAACCTTTCTAACATTGACACTGACGATTACTCTACTAAAAACGGAACATTCAATATTACCCTTGGATATAGAATTGGTGGAGAATAAACCACTATCAACAAAATTTACGACACTCAGTCGTTAAAATCAACAACAAGTTTAACCCCAAAGGTGCCTTTAAAACCTTTGATGAGAAACAAAGAGGACGTTTATTAATGAGCGTCCTCTTATTGTTTATAAACACACATCATATCTCTATCTAAAAAAACTCCTATAAATACTTTTTCTAAATTTGTAGTATAAAAAATTGCATTTGGGAATTGAGTGTACGACATACGAAAAAAAATTATATTTAATAATGTATAATTAAAAAATATTTTATATTTGCAGACGGATTAGGAACATTGTTTAACGGGTTCGAGTAATATTCTTTAATCCACCCTTGATTTAAATAAAATTTAAAAGAACCCACTAAAAAAGATAAATTATATGAAAAAGATCGGTTTAATTTTAGGCGTAGTATTATTAGCAGGAATCGCAATGACCAGCTGTTCTAAAGAAAAAGACTGTAAATGTACATCTAAGGCAGGAGATTTTGTTGGAGCAACAGTTAAACATCACATTAAAAAAGGAGATTGCTCTGATTTAAACAAAACTATAAAAGAAGAAACTCCTCTTGGTACTATTGAAGCTAAATACACTTGCGAAGAAGAATAAAACTCTTTCAAACTAACAACAAAGAGGACGTTTATTAAATGAGCGTCCTCTTATTGTTTATAAGCCTACACAATGTCTCTATCTAAAAAAAACACCTTCCTGATTATTCGTTTATTAGTCGCTATTACATTTATTGTATCGGCTATATCTAAGCTTCTTTCTATTGATGCTTTTGAAGTTTACGTATATAGCTTCGGACTTTTATCTCTCAACACGGCATTTTTATTTGCCAGAGCCATTATAGGTTTAGAGTTATTTTTAGGTATATCGCTCATCGGAGGGTTTTATCTCAGAAGAATAATACAAACTTCTTTATTGATGCTTTTAAGCTTCAGTGCCTTTATTGTATATCTTATTCTGAGTAATAACAGCGAGCACTGTCATTGCTTTGGTGCTCTTTTAGAGATGTCTCATTGGTATTCTTTAGCCAAAAACATACTATTAATCATCTTATTGTCTATCATCTACAAAAATGATAGAAAAAAATTAAAATACGAATTATACCTTACCTTATCGCTTTTTGCAGTTAGTGGCTCATTGCCATTTATTATCTCTCCCCCTGACTCTTTTTATTATGAGGTTTACTCCAAGAAAATAAGCTATAACGATGAAATGTTAAACACCTACTTGGACGAAAACCCTAAATACAAAGAGGGAAAAAAGATGCTCTGTTTTTTTAGTACAGCTTGTCGATTCTGCAAATTATCAACACGAAAAATAACAGTTATTTCTAATCAATTAGGTCATAGCGATATGATACATTGCGTATTTTGGGGAGATAAATCATCCATAGAAAAATTTTATAAGAAAAATAATTCTATAGCATTTGACAACGCTACATTAGACCCTAATCGTTTTTTGAAAATAACCAATGGAGAAATGCCACTTATCGTACTTTTAGAAAACGGAGTCGTTAAATCAAAATATGCATACAGAAATATTAATGACGACGAAATCATTCAATTCTTTAAGAATGAATAAGTAAAAGCAATAAGAACAGTTGTAATACCATTCTTTAAATCAACAAAACCTTTTACCCAAAATAGTTTTAAGGTTTCAAGCAAATTGTATAACCCAATTTACAATTTGTTTCGGTCATAATTCAAAAATTGAAGTTCAATATCTCCCAATTGAACATCAATAGTTCCCAATTAGGCTTCAACCTCCCTAACGGAAATACTTGATTTCCCATTATTACCAAAAACACAAAAAACTCAAAATCAAAAAATTAGACACTGTTAAAAACTTTGTTAATAAACAAAAAAAGGCACCTGCTTTTTCTTCTATTTTTCTATTTTATTTTGTAAGTAAATTGATTTGAGGAAAAATAAAAAACCTTTTTTTCAAGAGTTATTTCATATCTTTTTTTAACTTATTTTAAAGATTTCAAACTAAAAAATAGTTATGTATTAACTTTATATCAAACACAACTCTTTTTAAACTAAACGGTTATTTATATTTCTTTTATTGATTCATTAAAGCAGTATTTCTTTTACGGAAAAAACAAGCTAAGAAGACGGGACACTTTGCTTTATTTATGTTAGTCTAAAATAATATAAAAGAAAGCTTATCCTAAACTGAGTATTGTAAGTCGTAATTGAAAAAGCCGGTGAATCAAAAAAAATCAATGGTAGGTTGTTTAATTTGAAACAAAAAACAGCTCTACATTTTTGTATTAACTTTAAATTTATAAATCGAACAATGGAGTCATTACCCTTTAAAGAAATTACCAAAAGGAATGGAGAAATAGTCCCTTTTGATGTTAGAAAAATAGAACACGCTATTTTTAAAGCGATGCGAGCTATCAATCAACCCAGCCGCAAAAAAGCCCGAGAACTAAGCCTTGAAGTGGTTGAACATTTAAAAACCAATAAAGAACTCAACACGCCCAATGTAGAACAGGTACAAGATGCTGTTGAAAAGCTACTATTTGAAAAAGAAAACTTTGAGTTAGTAAAAGCTTATTTACTATATAGAAAGCAACGTTCAGCTTCCAGAAACACCAAAGAATTGTTCAACAATATTGATACTATGGACAATTATTTGACAATGAACGACTGGAGAGTAAAAGAAAGTGCTAATTCATCCTACTCACTACAAGGGTTAAATCAGCATATTTCAACTATGATTACTTCTCAATATTGGTTAACCAAGTTATATCCTGAAAATATTGCTGAGGTACACAAGAAAGGTTATTTACACATTCACGACTTAGGATTTTTGAGCGTTTACTGTGTAGGTTGGGATTTAAAAGACCTTTTATTATCTGGTTTTAAAGGTGTTTTAGGAAAAATAGAAAGTAAACCTGCCAAGCATTTTAGAACCGCCTTAGGACAAGTTGTCAACTTTTTCTACACAATGCAAGGTGAAGCGGCCGGTGCTCAAGCTTTTTCTAATTTCGACACATTTTTGGCTCCTTTTATTCGCTACGACCAACTTTCATACGAACAGGTAAAACAGTGTATGCAAGAATTTTTATTCAATATGAACACACCTACAAGGGTTGGTTTCCAAACACCATTTACCAATATCACTATGGATTTGGTTGTTCCTGAATTTCTGAAAAAAGAACCTGTGGTTTGGGGTGGACAAGTCTTAGATGATACCTATGGCGATTTCCAAAAAGAATTAAGTATGCTTAACAAAGCCTTTGCCGAGATTATGTTAGAAGGCGATGCCAATGGCAGTTTATTCTCTTTCCCAATTCCAACCTACAACATAACAGAGGAATTTGATTGGGACAATCCTGAGTATGACAGTATTTGGGAGATGACAGCTAAATATGGTATTCCTTACTTCTCTAACTTTGTTAATTCGGATATGAAACCGGACGATGTTAGAAGTATGTGTTGCCGCTTGCGTTTGGACAAAAGAGAATTAAACAAGCGTGGAGGAGGTTTATTTGCTTCTAATCCTTTGACCGGTTCTGTAGGAGTTGTTACCATTAACTTAGCCAAATTAGGTTACGAGTCCACTTCAGAAAAGAACCTATTCCAGAAGTTAAAAAACCTAATGAACTTAGCTAAAGACAGTTTAGAAATCAAGCGTAAAACCATAGAAAACTACACTCAAAAAGGACTTTATCCTTATTCTAAATACTACTTACGTCAAGTTTACGAACGTTATCATTGTTACTGGAATAACCATTTCTCTACTATTGGAATCAATGGTATGAACGAATGTTGCTTAAACTTCTTAGGTGTTAGCATTGCTGAGCAAGAGGGTAAAAACTTTGCCTTAAAAATAATGGATTTTATGCGTGATGTTTTAGAAGATTTCCAAGAGGAAACCGGCAATATCTATAATTTAGAGGCTTCTCCTGCTGAAAGTACAGCCTATCGATTTGCTAAGATAGATACTATGCAATATCCTGATATTATCACAGCTAATCAAGAGGAATACATCAATGGTGCTGATCCTTATTACACCAACTCCACACATCTACCGGTTAATTATTCTGATGATGTATTTGAAGTTTTAGAACAGCAAGATGAATTACAAACTAAATATACAGGCGGAACAGTTCTACACTTATTTACCGGAGAGAAAAATATGCCGAAAGAAGCCGCTAAAAATTTAGTAAGAAAAATAACCCATTCTTTCCACTTGCCTTACATAACTATCTCTCCTACTTTCAGTATTTGTCCTTCGCACGGATATATTGGTGGCGAACACTTTAACTGCCCAAAATGTAATTCCGACTGCGAAGTATATAGTCGAATAGTAGGTTATATGCGTCCTGTTAATCAGTGGAATAACGGTAAGCGTGAAGAATTTAAAGATCGTAAATTGTTTAAAGTTGAAATACCTGCCCAAACAGTTCAGACATGCTGTAGCTCAACTAAAAAAGAAGTAGTTGTAGGATAGGTACCTTATTTTAATGTTAATCAATAGAGACTGTCTAAAGGCAGAAAATTCAACTTATCAGGCAGTCTCTTTTCTTGAAAAAAGCAATGCGAATAGGAGGTTTTCAAAAACAAAGTTTTATCGACTGGGACGGTAAATTAACCGCTGTTGTTTTTACCAAAGGTTGTAATTTCAGATGTAGCTTTTGTCACAATCCCAATTTGGTTTATCCCGAATTAATACAAGCTCATCAGGATATTTCAACAGAAAGTGTTATGGAATATCTATATGCGCGTAAAAATTGGTTAGACGGAGTTGTCATAACAGGAGGAGAACCTACCTTGCAGAAAGATTTAAAAGCTTTTATTCAAGAAATTAAATCCATAGGCTATTTGGTCAAATTGGACACCAATGGTGCTCAACCCTCCATTCTTCAAAACTTAATAGACGAAGATTTAATTGATTTTGTTGCCATGGATGTCAAAACCATTTTGGAAGAACAGGCCTATCAACATATTTGTGGCATAAAAGATCGTAATTTATTAGACAAAATCAAACAATCTATTCAAATATTAAAAGATGCCTCAATTCCTTATCAATTAAGAACAACCATTGTCCCCGAATTTCATACCCAAAGCATTAGTGATGATTTAGAACAGCAGTTCTCTTACTGTAATTATCGTTTACAAGAATACAGACCTCCTGAAGCCTATTTGTAAACCTCTTTTTTAGGAAAGAAAAAGGCAAGCAAAAATAGAATTTAATATTGACAAAGGTTCAAACTAAAAAGCAATCCATCGTGATTTAATTTCTTTTTAATTTTATAGGGTTTTGTCGTGTATAGTTTCTTACTCGGGTTTTATTTTCACTATTTTACCCTCTTGCATAATTACAAGTTCACTATTTTTCGCTTTTTTGAACTCAAGTAGCCTTTCGTAAACGACCTCAAGTCCTTTGACAATTTTATCTCTTAACTCTATTTGCTTTTCTCTTTTTGTCATAATCCACTTATTTTAAATCAATTAAACCTTTCTAAATCAAAGATAGTTATATCCTCTCCTTCTATTTTTTGAGCAATAAGTTCGTGCTTTCCTCTAGAATTATCAAAAATTAACGTTCCATCTACTATTTCAAGATAAATTTCAAACAAATTTTTAATACCTTTCAAATATCTTCTTTCAATTACTTCCTTTGGAATATTGTGTCCGCCTTCTTTTACTCGTATCTTCACTCGTTCCTTAGCTAATTCAATGTTATCTAGCCAAAAGAAAAGCAATGTTACTGTGTAACCTTGTTCTTTTGCTCTTAAAATTTTATTTCTATAGCTCCGAGTAGATAATGTGGTTTCAAAAGCAAAACTTTCATTTTCTTCTAAAAGTTCGTTAATTCTATCCAACATTATCCTGCCTGCTTCAAGAGATACCCTTTCCGGTTGAAAAGGTGAAAGTCCTTTCGCTATTTCATCCGCATTTACAAACTCTTTACAATTAATTATTTCAGGTAAAATTGTATATGATGCTGTAGTTTTCCCTGCACCATTACAACCCGCTATTATGTAAAGGCTCTTATTTTTCATAGAACAAAATTAAATTATTTTTTTCAATATAAATTGATATTTATTCTATTTTTAATCATACACGCCTATCATATTTATTGTTTTGTAGTTTTGTCTATACAATAAATAAGTTTATAACTTGACACAACTATATATCGATAATCAAATTTTCAGCATTCAAGCCCCCTACACACTCTTTACTTTTTTACCTATCAAACAATTATAAGTAACAAACACCTACTCCCCTATTTTCTTAATATAAGCCCTCCTACGAATATGCTGACGAGTTTCGTAAGCATCAAACATTTGATGAGAATTGTAATTTTTTTCAAGAATATGACTGGTAATAGCCGTTGTAATACCATTGTCTATAAACGACTGCATCAACTCGTTATAAAAAACAGCAGACACACCTCTTTTAATATATTCCGGCAATACACCTTGCAACAATAAATCTACTGTTTTATGTGTTTTAAGAGCTTTAAAAATATGATAAATACCAAATGGCAATAACTTACCTTTAGCTTTCTGCAATGCCTCTGAAAGAGAAATAATAGAAATACCAAAACCAACGACCTCATCTTTTTCATCTAAAATGAAACACGCAAAACGAGGGTCTATTATGGTAATATATTCTTTAATATAATAGTCTATTTGTCGTTCTGTAAGCGGTGTAAAGCCATATAAATGAGCAAAAGCTTTATTGTATGTATGGAACATAGAACGAGCATAAGGCAACAAGTCTTTAGATTTTTTCGCTTTTAAGATACGTAAATTATATTTATTCAAAATCATCTTAGAAATACGCTTTACCCTCTCCGGTATTTCATCTGGCACTTTTATTTCGTGCTGAACCCAATCTACGTCTTTTTTAAAGCCTATTTTTTCCAATAACTGTGGATAATACGGATAATTATACAAAGTAGCCTGCGTTGCTAACTCGTCAAAACCCTCTACCAACATACCTTCCATATCCATATCACAGAAGCCCATAGGACCATGTATGGTATCTAAACCTTTGGTTTTAGCCCAATCCTCTACTGCTTTTATCAGAAGTCTTAAGACTTGTTCATCTTCAATAAAATCTAACCAAGCGAAACGCACGTACTTTTGTTTCCAAACCTCATTGGAAGAATGACTAATAATACCACTGACACGTCCTACCGGTTTATTTTGAGCATTAAAGACTAACCAACTTTTCATTTCAGCATATTCAAAAGCCGGATTTTCTTTCTCAGAACGTATCTTCTTTTCAAACATATGTAGCTGAGGCACTCTATATTTGTTGCCTTTATATAATTTGTCTTGAAAAGTTAAAAAGTGCTTCTTATCAGACCTTGAAGTCACTTCTTTTAGTCTGTATTCTGCCATAATATTCTTTTTTAAAATTCTAGTTTAAACCTAAATCTCAATCCCCATTTAGCAACATTGGGATTATCTAAATAAGTCAATCTTCTAACGACATCTAATCTAAATATCTTAAAAATATTTTCAATACCGGCACTCACTTCCACATAAGGGTCTCTATTCATAGTGTAGGTACTGGTCACCCCATCAGTAGTAGGCAACAACATCAAACCCGATGTCTTATAAGGGTTGTTAGCATCAGTAATATTACCATAGATTCCCTTAAGAGACACCACAGAACGCCATTTTAGGTGCTTAATCAAAGGTACCTTATTCAAGATAAAACCACTAAAATGATGCTCTGCAAATAAACTCACATACTGGTCGCTAACAAACTCTAAAAAGTTCATCAAGTTATATGACCTCAATTGATAAGAGTAGGTTTGGTTCGCACGAGGAATATACAACAAAGGGAAAGGAATATGCTCTCCAAACACTTTACCTCCTTCTATTTCCATATCGGTATAACCTATCGGCGACATATACACTCTCTTGAAAATATTCAACTTCAATTTACCATAAGTAAAATCACTACTCAACACATCTTTTAAACCCTGTGTATAAGTTAATTGAAAAATAGGGTATTTACCTATAATTGGTTTCCTAAAATTAACACCTTGGTAATATGTTTCATTAGGAGCAAAACGAATAGAGGTTGTTAACTCGCTTAAAGCGATATTATTCATAGGCCTATCAGCATATTGAAACTTCAATGTTCCTCCGGGCTGCTGATCCATTTTCTTAATGGAAAAAGTAGTGGTTAAGCCATACTGCCACTCTTTCTCATATTTCAGTTTAAATTGTTCGTAATAAATAATTTTATCAGCCACTCCCCTTTTAATAGAAAGTAACACATTATCTTCATTAATAAACATCATTTCCATACCGGGGAAATTGGTTTCTTTCTGATATAAAACCGAAATTTCATCGTGAGGTCGGTCATTCAAAGCACGCTTATTAAGAGATTGCCGCAGCTCAATAGAGTATTTCCACTTTTTATCTTTAAAACCATATAAGGCAAAACCACTAGCCTGAAAACGTTTACTCAACTTGGTACTGGTTCGCCCTCCAAAACGTAAACGAAGCCCTTCTATTTCATTCCAACTGTAAAACGTATTAACAGGCCCCATATCAAAATAGCCGAAGTTCCAATGACCGGCAACTATCAGCATAAAAATATCCATCATATTTTTAAAAGCCGGAACATGTTGCACACTATCGACCATCGTGTAAATATTCTTTTCTTCTTCATTCAACTCTACCAAACGCTTCTCATTCCAAAAAGTGGAATCTTTCTCGTTCCTATCTACCGCCATTATTTTAGAGGAAATACCCTCATATTTTTCAGGAGGTGCTGGTTGATTAAAAATATAATCGTCTGTATGAACAGTACGTTTCCCCAAAAATCCGGACATCGTTTTGAATAACATAAAATCAATTGTCAATTCATCTTTAGTTATAATCCAACTGCCATCCGGTAATTTTTTAAATTCTTGCTCTATTTTTAAGTCCTTAACAAAGTTCAAGTTAATATCCTCTGAGACCTTCATACTAACACTTTTCATACTAAAGTGTCCATCATTGGTTATAAACATACTGCCTTTAAATGCAAAATCAGCCTGATTTCTAGGTTGAAAAGCCAACTCTATACACTCATCATTACCAACCATTAAGGTATCAATAATATGAAAACGATAAATTTGAGGTGATAAAGGAGAAATAGGACTTACAAATTGCTGTGCCAAAAGGGTAATATTATTGTTATATAAATTAACCTCTTGATAAATATTATCTAAGACATAACTTACCCCGTCATTATCAATATAATCGTGAAAACCAACTGCTTTCTTTCCCTGTACAAATTCTTTTCTTGTTTTAGGCTTTTTTCTAAAATAAATCTCAGAAACTGTTTCTTTTAAGTAAATAGGTAAGTAAGGTTTTCCGTTCAAATCGGAGGTATCAACATAATTAAATATAAACTGAAGATCTTTGAATATCCTCCTATTTTTAAATTTTTCAGTGATATTATTAATTGAAAATTCTACTTTTTCATATTGATTATATTGATAATAATCTTTTGATTCTAAGCGATTTTCTTTTTTATTATCTATCACTTTTCTAATCAAATCTACCGCAGGATTATTTTTATTCCTGTAGCGTTTTCTTTTAGTAACCACTTTTACTTCTTCCAACTCTAAGGTAGAAGACTCTAAACTAAAGTTAATGGTTTGATGCTTCTGACTACCTACTTTTTTAGTTTTCGATTTATAACCTAAAAAAGAAGCTTCTAGTTTATCTCCTGCCCATTGTGTACTTATTTCGTATTTACCATCATAGTCGGTCATAGTTCCAATACTCTTTCCGACCATCACGATATTAACAAAAGGCATAGGCTCCTTAGTCTTAGCATCAATTACCTTACCTCTTATTCTTACCGATTTTTGAGCATAGGCATTAATGTTGGGTAAAAGAATACCCATAAGCAAACAAAAAGCGTATATATAGCGTATATTAAGGCTTCTGTTTTTGAAAAAATTAATGGTAAACAACCATTTCATATTTATATTTTTTAATTTATAAAATAATTATGAATCACACTACTGCACTATAACATAACTATTATCTTTTATCATATAGCATTCTGAGGCTAATATACCTTTCGAAACAAACCCTCTTTTTATCTAAAAATAAAATATTTATGTGTAAAATAATTAAACAACATTCCCACACTCACAGCCACTATAACTCTCGACACAATGTACTGAATATGGAAATAATCCACAAAAACAAATAAAAAGAAAGTATTCAAACCTATACTTCCACACCATGTTAAAATATAACGAAAAACTTGCCGTGGAATTCGGGTTCCTTTTTTATTAAATGTCCAATTTCTCTCTAAGACAAAAGCCACACATCCTCCTATAGTAGAAGCTATTACAGAAGACACCAAATACCAAAAATGCAGTACTTCAGTAAAGAAAATCAATAATGTAAAATCAACCGCAGTAGCTGTAAGCGCTACTAAGTTATATCTAAAAAAAGTACTTCCTTTTAATGCCTTTTTTACCATAGGCTATTATTTATAATGGCTATAATGATTTGACCACTTATCAAAGCATATAAACCTGCCAACAAATCGTCAAAAATAACCGACCAATCTGTCTTTAACTTATCTAATCTTCTTATGAATAAAGGTTTAGCTATATCAAAGAAACGAAACAAAAGCAATGCAAGAGCATAATACTGCCATTCTAAAGGAAAATATAAGGCAGATAACCAAACACCTACAACTTCATCTATAACAATCTTTGAATCATCATGCTCCCAGACTTGATGTACCTTAGAAACAGAATATAAACTTAATAAAGTAACACTGATTAGCAAAGCAAGGTTAAGAATCAAAATACTTATATCAGAACAACCCAATGCTGCTAAACTTTTATTAACAACAAAGAGCATAACAATCCCTAAAATAGCCCCGGCTGTTCCCGGAGCAATAGGACTATATCCTGTTCCTAACCCTGCCGCTACCAGCTTATGAAATTTCATTTATTCCTCGTTTTCCAACTCATTAATAGGCGCTTCGCCCATCATAGTTCTCAATGTATTTTCTAATCTTACTTTTTGCTTAAATACATCGTGCATAGGACGAGAACCATCTTTGGTTTGTGGCGACTTTAAGTAGAATGACAACCACTCTTGAACCCCTTTCATTCCGGCTCTTTGAGCTAAATCTATAAATAAAGCCAAATCCAATACCACAGGAGCCGCTAAAATAGAGTCTTTACAAAGGAAATTAACTTTAATTTGCATCTTATATCCTAACCAACCAAAAATATCAAGGTTATCCCAACTTTCTTTATCATCTCCTTTAGGAGGATAGTAGTTAATACGTACTTTGTGGTACATATCTTCATATAATTCAGGATATTCCTCAGGCTCTAAAATACTTTCTAACACACTCAATTTTGACACTTCCTTAGTTTTAAAAGAAGCTGCATCATCAAGCACCTCTCCATCTCTGTTACCCAAGATATTAGTTGAGAACCAACCGTCAATACCTAATAAACGAGATTTCAAACCGGGACCTAAAATGGTTTTCATTAAAGTTTGACCTGTTTTAAAATCCTTACCGGCAATTGGTAAACCTTGCTGAATAGATAGGTCTATAATAGCAGGAATATCGCAAGTTAAGTTAGGCGCTCCATTAACAAAAGGCACTCCGCTTTTCAAAGCAGCGTAAGCATAAATCATACTTGGAGAAATACTTTCGTGATTTTCTTCCATTGCTTTCTCAAAAGAAGCAATATCCTTATGTGCCTCATTGGCTTCAATATACACCTCTGTAGATGCACACCAAACCATTACCAAACGCTCACAATTATTTTCTTCTTTAAAGTTCTTGATATCTTGCATCAAGGCCTTAGCAGCATCCATTTTAGTGGCTTCCTTTTTAACAAAGTCACCTTGTAAATTCTTTACATAATTAGGGTCAAAAACTGCTTTCATTGGCTTTATCGCCTCTAAATCAGATTTAATAGTATTCAATAAATCTTTTTCTAACACACCTGCATTTAGAGCTGCTTCATAAGCATTATCCTCTGTAATATCCCAACCTCCAAACACTAAATCATCAAGATTAGCTAAAGGCACAAAATCTTTTACCATAGGATTTCTATTATCAGAAGCTTTACCTAACCTGATTTTTCCCATTTGAGAAATAGAACCAAAAGGTTGCCCCTTTCCCTGACGTGCGGCAATACTTCCCGCCATAAATGTTGTAGCAACAGCGCCCATTCCGGGGCTCAAAATACCTAATTTACCATTTGGTTGTTTAATATCTTTCATTGTTTATATTTTAATATATTGTTGTTATAATATTTATTTTATTCTAATTTTAAATTCTCCATTTGTTTTTTACAGTGTTTTAATCTCTGAAACGCTGTATAATTAGTCAATATAGCAAGTACAAAAATAGGCATACAAAAAACCGAAATATTTTCGATATAAACAAATGAAAATGTTTCGGAAACCCATTTAAAATCACCCACTAAAAAGGATATAACACCATACAAAATAGCTGATATACCTATTGTTAAGATACGCTCGGGACGTTGCATCAAGCCTACTTTACATTCTATATTCAAACCCTCGGCTCTGGCTCTAATATAGCTTACCATAATAGAACCTACCATAGCTATGAATGCAAAAATAGAACTCAACAAGTAATGATGCGATGCCAAATAATAACAAATTCCTAAAAACATCACCAGCTCACTGTAGCGGTCTAGTACAGAATCGTAAAATGCACCAAAAACAGTAGAACTATTGGTCAAACGAGCCAAATGCCCATCTAACATATCAAAAACACCGGCAAATAAAACCATTGCGCCAAACCACATTATATAATGATAGTCACCTCGCTCTCCTACATTACCTCCTACTACCAAAATACCTGCTGATACTATGGTTAACAAAAAACCCAAAGTACTAACCCCATTAGGTGTTAAACCTAATATATGCAAGAATTTAACAATAGGAGTTAAAAACTGATAAGCCATTTTTTTAATGCTTGTCCACTGCATTTTATATCACTTTATTTATTTTTTTCAACAAAGTGGATAACTAACAAAAATTATGCCTAAATATTTATTTGTCAAATACAGGAGAAACGCACACTTTTAAACTCAATGTATAAACCTCTCATTTTAAGACGTATAATTGTTTAAAAATCAAATCTTAAAGGTCTTTGAGACCTTTGAGGTCTCCTCCCCAAATCACCATAACAAAATAACTACAAGAATATTACCTCTACAAAGTGTTTAAAAAAAGCAACCAGCTTATTAGCAACTAGAAATTAAAACAAGTCTATCCTAACCCCCAAATTACCTCCAATATGATGAGCTTTTTTGTTTATACCTGATGTTGAATACATAGAATTTAAGGTCGTGCGATAAGTAGGACGCAAAAATAAATGGACATTATGACTCAACTGATAACTGATTTCCAAGCCCAGATTTAAACTTAGCAAAATGTTAGCTAGCGGAAGTTCCGGTTCTTTCAAATCATAAATTTCATTATAGTTTTTAAAACTAATTCCTTTTCCTTTGGCATTTAGCATCAAGCCAATATGCACACCCAAAGAGGGGGTAAACTGCCATTTTTCCAACTGAAAGCTATAAGACAAATAGAAAGGAATTTCTAGATAAGTATACTGATTAACCACATTATAATAGTAATTAGTAAAACTTGTATCCATTGATTGGTAATAAGTAGTATCGTACCTTGCGGTTCTTACAGTATCATATTGAGTTACATAAGAAGTATCTTTAACAACAACAGCATTAGTATCTATTTTATAAGTCCAAACCGTATCTATTGTAACATAAAATTGGTTTTCCCTACGTTTTATTTCAAAATCCATAGACAAGGTGTCATAGGTAAGAATCTCCTTTTCAAATATTTCAGGGTACTGATTACAAACAACCTCTTTAAAGAAGCCATTCTCTTTTAAAGAAAAACGTGTCTTTTCTTCATAACTTACTTCAACCGTTTTATAATCGAAAAACTCTTCTATATTAAGATATTCTAAACCGGTACTAAAACGCCATTTCTTATAATTTACATTAAACAAAACACCCACGTTTTTTGAATAGTAATTACTAAAGGCTTTTTCTGACAGACTGTTATACCCCTCTTCAGGCGTTGACAAGTGCATTCGATTAGCAGACAACCCCACATAAGGGCTTAACGAAAATGAAAACGCTTTATCAGTAGATTTTTTCAAAGCCTTATAGCCATTATTAATAGGCGTTTTATTTGTTTCAAAAACAGTAACTGTATCATAATAAACCAAAGTATCAACAACGACTTCATGAAGTGGCATATTTACGTTTACCTCATCTCTGCTTTCGCTGTTGTCCCCAAACTCAGTATTGGCTTCTAAAGAACTGTTATCAACCAAAGAAATAGCATTCTGATTGTCCGCCACTTTTAGATTATCAGAACCATTCCCCTTTTCAATCCTATTTTGATTAGCCTTTAAAGATGAATTATTCTTACTTAAAGGAACAGCTTCTGAACCTGAATTATAAGTTCCTTTATCAGAAGCGGAATCATACGCACCAACACCGGCTTTAACTTGCATTTCTTCCTTTTTCAATACCTCAGACTGACTTAAATCAGCACTTGAATACTGAAGACTATCTTCTTTGTTCAGATTATCAACATAATATGTAGAAGGATTTTCTTCAAAGAATATTTTAGATGTTATACCATCAGAATTTAAGCCTACCACAAAGAGCAAACCCATTATCCAAACGCTTAAATTATGAATTGAAAAGAATGGTTTTGAATGACCTAACAAAGAGGATATATTTGACCAAACACCCTCAGAAGGTGTTACTTTATAGTTAGCTAAAGAACCTTTAAACAAGGATTCGATATTATTTCCGGAAGCCGTTTTTGTATTCATTTTTGAAGAAAGAGAATCCCATACTTTAGCATCTACCTTCGCTTGGTAGTGTTCTAATTTAGAACTAAAAAGGGTTTCTATATCTTCTTTTTTACTCATACTGTTTTTCCTGCTTCAACTCAAAAAGAGCAGCTTGTATTTTCTTTTTTGCTCTTGAATATTGCGATTTTGAAGTTGCAGGGTCTATATCTAGCATTTCAGCTATTTCTTTATGTTTATACCCCTCTATAGCATATAAGTTAAAGACCATTTTATACCTAGGAGGCAAATTCGCTATCACCCCCAACAGTTCTTCTTCAGTGAAATCACATTGTTGATATTCTATAGCATAAGAAGGAGAGTCAAAAGTGTCAATATCTTCTTGATAGTATCGTTTTAAATTTTTACGATAATTAGAAATAGCCATATTAACCACTATTTTCTTCATCCACGCCTCTGCCGAAATCGAACCTGTATAGTCGAAGTCTTTTACATACTCAAAAATTTTCAAAAAAGCATCTTGCAAAACATCCTCAGCCTCAGAGCTATCTTTAGCATAACGCAAACAAATCCCCAACAACAAAGGGGCGTATGTATCATACAACTCCTTTTGCGCCAGAGGATTTTCCTTTTGACATTCGCTCATCAACTCTCTTATATCAGACATTCTGCAACTATTATAATAACACTAAATTCAACGAAAAGGTTGCTTTTTTATTTTAAGAAAAAGAAGTTTTCCACTAATCCACTCATAACACACTAGTAATCAAAATACTTTATTTTACTCTACTAACCTTCTCTAAACCATTGACCCTATAAAACATCATTTATAGTATCAAACACTCTTGTAAAAAACCTTTTATTAGTTTTGTCATTTTCAACAACACCAAACTAAATATAACAAAATCAATGCCAAATACTCCAAACAGCATAAAATCAGCCTAATTCCAAGCTGATTTCAGAACAAAAAAATAAAGCCCAAATCACTTAAGATAAAGGCTTTAATTCTATTTTCGTACCGAGAGGCGGGCTTGAACCGCCGACCTCAGGATTATGAATCCTGCGCTCTAACCAGCTGAGCTACCTCGGCAACTGTATTTTGCGAGTGCAAATGTAAATCTTATTTTTAATATAACAAAACATATATCATATTTTATTTACCACAAATAAAAAACATACAAAAAATTGATTTAAAACTAATTAAGAACATACTACACTCATTTCCCTTAACACATTACGCCCTTTTGATGCCAAATAATGCATTTTAGACTTCAGAAAAATGAAAAGAATAACCTTTAATTTCTTCTTCAACCAAGTTTTTTAAAACTCGAAGCGTACCACTAGAGTAAAATTGATAATACGGCTCAGCCTCATTATTCAAGTCGTTATTTTGCTTTAACAAATTAAGCACTTGCTTAGCCACCGGTATAGCCGGATCTATTATTTGAACAGCTTCCACAGAATATTGATGAATTACCTGCTCCATTAAAGGTCTTAAAAAAGGATAATGTGTACAAGCTAAAACCAAGTGGTCTATTCCTTTTTCTATTAAAGGAAGAAGAACCTTTTCAACCTTTTTCTGAGCACTTTGCGAAGACCAATCACCTTGTTCGACCAACTCAACAAACCCCTCTCCTACAGCTGTATAAACTTCCTTTCCGACTGTGTATTTTTTTGAAGTATCATTAAATAACCTGCCTTTTAAAGTGCCGGCAGTTGCTAGAACTCCTATTTTATTATTTTGAGTTAATAAAGAGGCCGGTTTAACAGCCGGTTCCATTCCCACAAAAGGAATATTATAGTTCTGCCTTAAAAAATCAATAGCCGCCGCAGTAGCTGTATTACAAGCCACAACAACCAATTTAACATTCGACTGAATAAAAAAATCGACTACACGCTTAGACAAAAGAATAATATCTTCTTGACTTTTATAACCATAAGGAGCATTTTGGGAGTCCGCAAAATAAATAATAGACTCCTTAGGCAAAAGGCTCTTAACCGCTTTCCAAACGGAAATACCCCCTACTCCAGAATCAAAAATACCTATGGAAGATGTATTCATTCTATTATTTTCTTAAGAATCTCTAAATTGAACAATTTTTTGACGGGCTTTTGAAGCTAAAACACTATTGGGGAAGTCGAATAATAAACGTGTTAATAATTCATTTGCTTCCTCATTTTTTTCTTCCTGAATCAAAATCATAGCCCAATTATAAAGAGCATTATCTCCTAATATATCAGAATAATATTCCTCTGTTATTTTTTGATATAACTTCTTAGCTGTTTCCAACTCTTGTTTAGAAGTATATATTTGTGCTTTCTTAAACAAAATATCATCTTCCAAACTAGGACTTATGTTCATTCTGCTTAAGCTGTCTAACCAAAATAAAGCACTATCCGTTTTATTTTGAAACAAATACAAATCTGATTTTGATAGCATACGCAAAGCGGTATAAGAACTATCCTCTTGATTTTCTAATATAATTTGAGATAAAACCAAAGCATCATTAGCTATAAATTTGGTTGTAGCAGCTTTAAGAATATCCAACTGCGCTTTTGCCCATAAAAAGTCGCCCGAATAATAAGACAAACGGGCTTTCTGAATCTGTGCCTTATGCCCTATTTCGTTATTAGGGTTGTCTTTTATAACTTGAGAATAATATAAGGTAGCTTCCCAAATATTATTATCCAACAACATCAAATCAGCCAACTCCAATTTTACCTTTGAGCGCCACCTTTTTTGTACACTGGGTAAGTCTTGGATTTTCTCTAAAAGCGCAACAGCCTGATGCACTTTCTGCTGATAGAATCCTAAAAGATGAGCGTAGTCTATTTTCAGTTCAACAAAAACATTCTTATCATAAATCTTTTGACTAAAAACAGATTCATATTCCGAAGCTAAAGAATCAATAGCCGATAAGCTCGGAGGGGTTTCCTCCAAAACTACCGCTTGCCTACTTTTTATCAAGCCCAAAAGAGCTTTTTCCAAATAAGGAGAACGCGGTTTTAAATCTTTAACATAAGTATAGCTTTTTATTGCTGTAGGATAATCGGTATTTTCATAAGCTAAATACCCTAATTCTAAAAGGCGCTTCCCTTGTTCCTTTCGTCTTTTATCAATCGCCAGCGTTTGCCTGTAAGCTTGTCTAAAATTATCCTCTTGAATATACAACCAAACCAACAATTCGCTATACTCTAGTTTATAGTCTTTTTGAATCCGAGTAATCAATGCCTTTTTAAGCACATCTTTCAGCCCATTGTCTTGCTGCTTCATCATATTTTGCAAACGATTTTCTACATATCGCAAAAAAGAAGGCTTGAAAGCAATAAGGCGCAAATATTCATTTACCATTTTAGGATAATCGTGCATATACCAATACACATTAGCCAATTCATTACAGAAATCCGTTTCTTGTTGACTTATTTTTCTTCCTTTTAAATATATTTTTTCAGCATAAGTCAATTCCCCGTCCTCTACAAAGCTATTGGCAATAGAGCTGATTTGATTTCGCTTTTCTGTTTTCTGAATCACTTTTTTAAATAACTTCTCCGCCTTTTCTTTTTTACCTTGTTTTTTGTAAACCCCTCCCAGTTTTATTTTAAAATAAGCATCAGACGTTTTACGTAAAGTTTTTTTTATGACTTGCTCTGCTAATTTTAACTCATCAGCATTAACATAAGACTTCAACATATAATTGAAATAATACTTAGAATGTTTTTTTTCATACAAATCTTTATAGAGAGTAGCTGCTTTTAAATACTCAGCATTTTTATAATAGCTGTAAGCCAATTGCGCCGAACTTTTGTTTTGCCCTAAACTAATATAGCTCAACAACAGACACAAGACTGAAAGTATAATTATCTTTTTATAACGGTCTAAAAAACCCATTGATTTAATTTTATTTAAAGAGCTTCCTCTTTCTAAATGATTTTAAAACGCTCTAAAGTATCTTTTTCTTAAAATATTGCATCAGCAAAAATACAAATAAACCTCTACTTTGACAAATCGCAAACTTTCCCCCTAAACATCACCCTAAAACAAAAGAGCTGCCCTTACGAACAGCTCTTTATTTAATGTATTTAAAATGAAGCTATTTAAACAATAATAAATAGCCTTGTTTTGTTTATTTAATTGTCATTATAAACATCTTCTTTAGTATTTCCATCAAAAGTATTGTTTTCTAAAATAGGCGAAGCATCATAAATATAAATACCATAAGCTTTACTATTAGCAATATGACAATTTTTAATAGTAGGGGTATTTCCTAAATTAATTCTTTTACAGTTAATAGCGCCTGAACTAGAATTGTAAGCTCCACTATTAATCACATCACAATACTCCATAATACTTGTATTCATTGTTCCTTGAGAAAACCAAATTCCATCCCAATCTCCTGTTGGAGTAGCAGAAGTAAAAGTAATTTTATTATCAGCAGTTCCTTTAGCAATTAAAGCACCTGATTTGTTATCTGAATAAGCCACGTCTAACTCTATATCTTTTGCAGCTTTAATAGTTGTTCCAGCTTCTATAATTAGCGTACAACCTTGAGGCGAACCAATCTCCATATCCTGAACAAGTGTGTAAGGACAAGTTTGCTTTAACCAAGTAAAGGTTTTATTCTGATGATTGAAATCACCATAAATAGATATACCAAAACCATCGTTAGCAATATTATTATTTAAACCAATAGTATGTGCCCATTGCGCCGAGATTTTCATAGAAGATTGTACAGAATTGCTAATAGTATTTCCTGTGAAAGAAACAAAGGAACCCTCGTTTGGCAAATCAATACCAAAACTTGCTGAATTAGTAACCTTGCAATTATCAAAGCTTATTTTTGTCTTACTTACACGAACACTTGACGAACTTGAATTGTAACCACCTCCGGCATCAATTTCGCAATATTCCATTTTAGAAGCAGGGTCATTAAATTCTCCAAAATAAATCATATCCCAATCACCGGGCGTTGGGTTAACTTTTGCTGAAATAAAACGAATAGGCTCTGTTTCTGTTCCTACTGCTGTTAATTTTCCTAATTTATTATCATAATAACCTACCATTAACTCTGTATCTTCTCTGAAAGCAACTGTTATTCCTTTTTCTATAGTAAGAGAGGTTCCGTTTTCTGAACCTACATTTATATCACTCCAGATAGTATATTTAGCACCTTGGTTTTTCCATACAAAATCACCCGGTAAGTCAACAACACTACCCATTACATTAATACCATTCTTTGTATTGGCAATTTGATTACCCTCTCCCAAAGTATAAACATAATTGGCTTCTATACTCATAGACGAACCTGTATTCTGGTTAACCACATTGTTAGTGAAAGAATTAAAGTGTCCTCCATCCTTACAGCCAATACCTTTAGAAGCAGAGTGTGTTACAGTATTATGATTAAAATCAATATGAGAACCATCTATAATAACACTTGCAGAAGTAGAATTATAAGAACCTCCATACGACACATCACAATATTCCATAACAGATTCGCTAGAAGCATTTTCTCCAAACACAATAGCTTCCCAAGTTCCTTGTTCCGGATTGTCTTTATTAGCTGTAAAAGTAATATGCTGTTCCTCTGTTCCTTTAGCTATAAGCTGAGAATGGGTTAAATTACTACTGTAACCGATTAATAACTCAGCATCATCATTAAACTTAACTACCGCTCCCTGCTCTATGGTTAAAGTAGCTTCATTAACGTAAACATTTCCCGTAATAACGTGAACACTTTGGTTGCTCCAGAACTCATCAGCATCAATACTACCATTGTGTTCAACAACAGGACCTTGAGGTGTTGAACCTCCACCATTTGAAGTCACGGTAATATTCTTTGTTATACTCTTGGTTTCAGCGTCCTCATTAGACACTGTCAAAACCACAGCATAAGTACCTGCCTGCGTATAAATATGTGCTGTATTCTTAGCGGCAGAAACGGCTCCATCGCCAAAACTCCAAGCATACGCTGTAGCATTCTCAGAAGTAGAAGTAAAATGTACCTCTTGATTAACCTTTGGGCTTACAGGACTATAAGTAAAGCCCACTTTTAATTCCTCTTGTTTTTCACAAGAAGACAACAATAATAGCGAAGCTATTAATGCCCAACCAAAACTTTTTAAATATCTCATTGTTACTGTTTTAAATATATACCTTAAGCTATCGACTTATAACCTAAGATGTCCGTTGATTTAATTATATTTTTTTACCGGTTAGTCGTTACCGTTGTGAAAAGTTAAAAGATAAAAGTTGAAGGTTAAAAGTTACAAAAGCAACTTCAAACTCAAATTCTAAACTCCTCCCTTTTCTCTTTGGCAAAAATATAATAGTTATTGTTTACCACCAAGAATGTGTGAAAAGTTGCCAAAATTCGTGAAAAGTTGCCAAAATTGAAGAAAACGTGACTCTTTTTAACTCAAAACAAATTCTTTTGACAAGATATAACTACCCAAAATCAACCTTATATCCTAAAGCATTTTTAAGAAACTCACTTCTTTTTCGCTTAAGTAACGCCAAGTGCCTCTTCTTACATTTTTCTTGGTAATCCCTGCAAAATAAACCCTATCAAGTTGTCTAACGTGATAACCTAAGTGCTCGAACATACGCCTTACAATACGATTCTTTCCCGAATGAATTTGTAAGCCTATTTTTCGTTTATTATCAACATCTACATAAGATATTTCATCAACAAAAACTTTCCCATCCTCTAAGGTAATACCCTCAACCAATCTATCCATATCGTTTTTGGTTAGGTCTTTATCTAAATTGGCTTGGTATATCTTTTTGATATTGTGACTAGGATGAGTTAATTTCTTTGTTAAATCGCCGTCATTAGTTATCAACAAAACACCGGTAGTTGGTTTATCTAAGCGCCCTACAGGATACAATCGTTCTTTACAGTGGTCTTTGACCAAATCAATCACCGTAGTTTCGTTTTGGTCGCTACTTACTGCCGAAATTACCCCCTTAGGTTTGTTCATTACAATATAAACCTTTTCTTCGTTCTTTAAGATTTGCCCCTCAAACTCTACCTTATCATAAGGTTTTACCTTATAGCCTAATTCCGTAACAATTTTACCATTCACCTTAACGACACCGGTTCCTATAAATACGTCAGCCTCTCGTCTGGAACAAATTCCGGAGTTAGCAATATATTTATTCAAACGAATATCACCCGATTTTAAATTAGGTTCCGTACTGGGTTCTTCGTATTTAGGCTTTATTTTTCTGCCAAATTTATTTTTCACAACCGAAGGCTTATGGTCTTTTGGAGCCATTCTACTTTTTCCGATTCTAGGACCACTTCCTTTAGAATGACGGTTGTTTTTTGATTTGGGTGGTTTATTATTCTGACGATTCATTGTGTATAAATTATTTGTTAGTTATTTTAATTAAAAGATAGTAGTCTGAAAAACAGCTACCGGATTGAAGCGAGAAACGGAAATTGTCCTGAATCTACATTATTTCATTTATCGATTTAAATGACAGAAATGGAAATATGTTGTTTAAAACACCAATTTATATTGGCTTAAAAAGAAAAAAGTGTAAAATCCCTCCACAAGAACATTTCAAAAGGATTTTACACTCTAAAATAAATAGCTGTTAAGCTAACTTTTCTCTAATTTTTTCAAGCATAATTTCGCACATTTCTTTCATTTGATATTGTGCTTTCCAATTCCAGTCGTTAGCAGCAGCTGACTCATCAATGCTTTGAGGCCAAGAGTCTGCAATAGCTTGTCTGAAATCAGGCTCATAAGACATTTCAAACTCAGGCATTAACTTTTTGATTTCCTCAGCAATGGTCTTAGGATCAAAACTAATACCTGCTATATTGTAACTTGATCTTAATTTAATATCTTCTTTATCAGCTTCCATAATACCAATAGTAGCGTTAATAGCATCTTCCATAAACATCATTGGTAAAGCTGTATCCTCTTTCAAGAAGCAAGTATATTTCTGTTGTTTAACAGCATCGTAGAATATTTCAACTGCATAATCTGTTGTTCCTCCTCCTGCTTCAGCACTATAACTGATTAAGCCCGGATATCTTAAACTTCTTACATCAACTCCATATTTTTCAAAATAATACTCACACCAACGCTCTCCGGCTAATTTACTGATTCCGTACACCGTGTTAGGATCCATTATGGTATGCTGTGGCGTATTTACTCTTGGTGTACTAGGACCAAATACAGCAATAGAACTTGGCCAGAATACCTTTTCAATCTTATATTCTTTAGCAGCATCTAATACATTGAAAAGCCCCTCCATATTGATATCCCAAGAACGTTTTGGAGCTTTTTCTGCATTACCTGACAAAATAGCAGCTAAATGATAAATTTCTGTAATTTGATGCTTCTTAATCACAGACGCCAAAAGGTCTTTATCAAGCACATTTAAAGTTTCAAAAGCACCGCTATTTAATACTGCCGCAGCCGGCTCTTTAATATCAGATGCTACAATTGCATCATTGCCAAATCGCTTTCTTAATTCCATAGTCAAATCTGTTCCTATCTGACCTGAAGCTCCTATAACTAATACCTTTTTCATTGAATGAATATCTTAAATTGATTTAAAGTTAATATGATTTTTTAATATGTCAACCAACATTTTATATAGGTCGCGAAATTAGTGAATAAATTTGAATTGACAATACTAAAGCCCAATAATGAATTAGAAAAGCTTTTAAAATCAGAAACACCCTTTAAACAAGACGATTACAAAGCAATTCCTGACAACTAAAAATTATTGCAAATGATCTATTTGGCGTTTAATATCGGAAGCCTCTTCATACTTTTCTTGTTGAATAGCTTGCTCCAAAGCTTTATGCAGGTCTTTTAACAACTGTGCTTTACTCTTTGTCTTATCTTGTCGCTTTCCCTTGAAAGGTTCTTCTGAAACCGCTTTGTGTTCTTCTAAGTTATCTTTTGAAACAGCCAATCGATTAAACAAGCCCTCTCCTATATAAATAGGAATATTGTATTTAACAGATACAAAAACAGCATCGGACAAACGCGCATCTAAAACCGTCATTTCATCTCCCTTTTCCAATAACATAGAAGTAAAAAAGATACCTTTTTCCATATCTATAATATTAATTTCTAAAGGCTTCATTCCCCATAAATCTAACAAACAAGAAAACAAATGCTGCGTCAAAGGTCGCTCTTCTTTGGTTTTATTCATTGCCAAAACAATTGGTAAGGCATCAGACGAATGAATAATAGCCGGTATGACTTTCTGAGCATCAACATCCTGCAAAAGTAGAGTATGCCAATCTGTACGCTTTTCATTTTCTTGTAAAGAAGCTATTTGAAGTTGTATTTTACGAGTCGATTTCATTATTAATATGCTTTTAAAATAGAAAAAATTAAGTATCAGATTTACTGTCGAAGGCATCGCGTAAACCATTACCCACCAAAATAAACGCTAAAACCAACAGCATAATAGCTATACCCGGTATTAACGCCATATAAGAACGGTCATCAAAAACAATATAACCATAAGTTTCTTTTATCATTGTTCCCCAAGAAGGCATCGGCGGTTGAACTCCTATTCCTAAAAAACTTAATCCGGCTTCCATTAAAATAGCCGAAGCAAAATTCGCGGCAGAAATAACAATTATAGGGCTCATCACATTGGGCAAAATATGTTGTCGAATAATCCGTGCATCAGAATAACCTAAAGCCACTGCCGCTTCAACATATTCTTTTTCGCGAATACTAAGCACCTGTCCCCGCACCACACGAGCTACTTCCACCCACATTGTTAAACCTACAGCTATAAAAATCTGCACAAAGCCTTTTCCTATCGCCAAGGTAATAGCTATAACTAAAAGCAAGGTAGGAATAGACCAAGTTACATTAATCAGCCAAGTAATAAAGGCATCTATTTTCCCTCCATAATAACCGGCAACAGCGCCCATAAACAAACCTATAATTAAGGATATAAACACAGAAATCAAGCCTACACTTAAAGAGACTCTTGAACCTACCAACAATCGGCTCAACAAATCTCTACCAAATTTATCAGTTCCTAAATAAAAGGTTTTGGTTTGTTTATAACGCCCCTTCTCAAAATACAACTCATTGGTATTTAACCGATAGTAAGGCGCATCGTTATTCTCGACTTTACTGTATTTTTTATATAACAAGGTGTTGCCCTCTATAGGAAGCACTTCTGCAACAGGCAACAAACGATAAGGCTTGTAAGCTCCTCCCCCTATTTTTTCTAATAAAGAACATTCTTCAGGAGGCTCTTTCTCTTTCAACTGAATAAATTCTACCTGACTGTTAGGCGGTAGCATAGAAATATCGAGCATCTGCCCATTAGCATCCGGTGTGTTATCCGGTGCTATCAAATACACAAAAACAGAAAGCACCACCCAAAACAGAATATAATACAAACTTATCAAAGACAGTTTATTACTTCTGAACTTATTCCAAGCCAACCTGTTCTGCGAATATGAGGGCATCGTATTTTCTTTTTTATATTAAAAATTTATTTAAGAGTATAATTTCTACTTTTCCACTTAAAACTTGCAAAGGAAGAAAAAATAATCACGCCAAGCACATAAAAATAACTAATAAAAGTGAAAAAAGGCAAATAATACAACAAGTTCTTCTTTTTAAAATAGCGCGCATAGGGATAAAATAGCCATCCGTCTAACAGCAGTTTTCCGAGGAAAGACAAGAGCAAAGCACATCCAAATGAGGAGTCTATCAAAGTCATCAACATCAAACACAAAATAGAAAAATGCAAGCCTGCCACTACTATTCCAGCAACAATGGTGTCTGCGTCTTTAACATATTTTGTTTTTGAAGCCCAACGAATTCTTTGTTGCCAAAAATCAGATACACTTTCCACAGCCTGCGTCCTGACCAAAGCGCCAAGCGATTTTAAATAAAAAATACCTCTCGTTCCCCATTCTTTTTTTACCGCATAAAGCAAGAAAGTGTCATCACCGGAAGGCGTCTCCTGCCCCGAAATAAGCAATTTTTCTTGTAACAACTGCCAACTATTTTTATTATAAATCAAATTAGCTCCATTCAACATTGTGGGACACTTCAAACCCATCATTCCCAAGGTAACCATCTGCAAACCAACAAAGTCTATAGACTGAAAATGGTTTAAAAAAGTAGGCTTGTCAGATATCAAAACCGGTGCTGCAATCAAATGCACCTCTCTATCTTGTCTTTCTTTTTGTATAAACGCATTAATGGTTTGCAACCACAAAGCATCAACACAACAATCGGCATCTGTTTGAACAATATAATCTCCTTTTGCCACTGACAACGCCGTTGTTATCGCGGCTTTTTTGCCCTCCCCCTTATTAAAAAGTAACTTAACATTTTCCTGTTTTAACTGTTTCAGAAACGATAAAGAATCATCTTCAGAATGGTCATCTATGAAAAAAATCTCAAAGCAGTTCTTCGGGTAATCCAAAGCCTGTAAAGAAGACCATAAACTAGGCAAGTTTTTACTCTCATTACGAATAGGAATCAAAATAGAAAAGGAAATATAATGCTGCACAGACTCTTGCTTAACATCAAATGAGGGCGTAAAATACCATACTCCGACCACTGCCAAAACACCCAAACTGTAAAGCAGAAAAAAGACCAATATGATTATATACCAATACTCCAACATAGGTTTAAAGAATATCATTCTATCCATTGCAAAAGTAATATAAAACTTACTAAATATGATATTAGCTTGAAAGTTGAATATGAAAAGCTGTAAATTCATAACAAAAAAAGCTCAAAAACAGAAATACAAAACTGAATAACAAAACACTAACAACAAAAACCGATTCACTCTTATATAATACTACAGACCCATTTCAACTTTTTTACTAAGGAAGCTCAATTGCTATTTTCATCAAGACTGTACAATAAGCCTTACTTTTGCAAAAGTTTTTAATTAACAGAAACAATTTTTATAAAATTATATATGGAAAAAATAGTAATTGTAGGAGGTGTAGCGGCAGGAGCTACTGCAGCTGCTAAAGTAAGAAGATTATCCCCCAATGCTAAAATTATAATGTTAGAGGCCGGTGCCGACATTTCCTTTGCCAACTGTGGTTTACCTTATTATATAGGAGGAGACATAAAGAACCGTTCTAGTCTAATACTACAAAGTCCCGAAAGTTTCAAAGAGCAATACGATGTAGAGGTACATACACATACTACAGTTACATCTATCAACAAAGAAGCCCATACCATAGAGACACAAAACAGTCAAAATGGACAAACAGCTACTTTCTCTTATACCAAATTGATATTAGCTCAAGGTGGTCGCCCTATCAAGCCGGAATTGCCGGGTGCTGAGCAAGAGCATGTTTTCACCTTATGGACTTTGGCTGATATGGACAAAATCACTTCACACATTGAAAATAAGGCACCTAAAAAAGCGGTTGTTGTAGGTGGTGGATTCATTGGTTTAGAAATGGTAGAAGCTCTTGTAAAAAGAGGTTTAGAAGTTAGCGTGGTGGAAAAAATGCCACACGTTATGGCTCTAATGGAAGCAGAAACTGCCGGATTTATAGAAAGAGAATTACAATCTTACGACGTCAACATTCACACCGGAAAAGGTTTAGAAAAGATTAATTCTAACAGCGTTGTTTTAGATGACGGAACAAACATAGAAGCTGATATGGTATTGTTGTCTATTGGTGTACGTCCTACTTTACAATTGGCTAAAGACAGTGGTTTAGAAATAGGTGAAGCAGGCGGTTTATTGGTAAATGAATATTTACAAACTTCTAATCCTGACATCTATGGAGCAGGCGATATGGTAGAAATTAACCACAGAGTCAATGGTAAAAAAATTCGTATTCCTTTAGCAGGTCCTGCTAACAGACAAGGAAGAATTGCTGCTGAAAACGCTTTAGGCGGACAGCACGTTTATCAAGGAGCTATAGGTACGTCTGTAGTAAGGGTTTTTGAAGCGGTAGCAGGTATTACTGGTTTATCATTGAAGCACGCCCTTAGCTTAGGCATTAATGCTGATGCTATTGTCGTTCATAAAGAAGCCTTTACTTCTTATTATCCGGGTTCAGAACCTGTAAGTGTTATGTTGGTTTACGATAAAGACAGTGGAGTTATTTTAGGCGGTCAAACCGCAGGTTACATAGGCGCTGACAAGCGTTTAGACGTAATAGCTACAGCAGCTGCAACCAAAAGAACCATTAGCGAATTAGCTGATTTAGACTTAGCTTACTCTCCGCCTATCGGAACAGCTAACGATGCCATTAATATGGCGGCTTATGTTGCTGAAAACAAGCGAACAGGATACAGCCCGTCTATTACGGCTTCTCAATTAGATGATTATGTTGCAGAACACCAAGCTATCGTTATTGACGTTCGTGATATATTCGCTTTCGAGAAAAGTCATATAGAGGGAGCTGCACACGTTCCTTTAGAGTTATTAGCACCAAATGTATCTCGTATTCCTAAAAACAAAGCGATTATAGTATATGATGAAACCGGTAAAAAAGGACATCAAGCTCTTAGAACCCTTATGAATGCAGGTTTAACCAATGTTGTTAATATTTCGGGAGGACATACCTCTTTGCAACGTTACGCCATTACCGTAGGGTTCAAAAACATCCATATCAACGTATTGCCTATTGAAGCGAAAAGTATAGAAGAAGAAGCAAATACTAAGCAACTTCAAGAAGAAGAGCAAATACAACAAGACAATGACCAAAACAGCACTTTGATTATTGACGTAAGAAGTCAAGGGGAATTTATGAGCGGGGCTTTCCCTGATGCGATTAACATTCCTTTGGATGAAATAATGGCAGGAACAGATAAAATAGGTGATAATTTAGACCGTGAAATTATCGTTTATTGTGCATCAGGAGCTCGCTCTGCTTACGCTCAACAAATCCTAATGCAACGTGGTTACACGAATGTTGAAAACGGAGGCGGATTAGCTATGATGATGTCAAGAGTATAGTCAACCAATAGTTTTTTTTTCATAGACCCTAAAATGCTTTAAAAGGGAAAGTTATCAAGACTTTCCCTCTTTTTTATTGAAACTTATTCCAACTATTACCACTTTATCTTCTCAAACTATACAGACCACTTTTCACGAATTTTGGCAACTTTTCACAAATATTTGGAAAAAGAAATAACAGCCACTATATTTGCAGTTAGTTTTAATCAAAACAAGATTATATATCTTATTATAAACAAGTAATGCTATGAAAAGAATTCTACTTATTACAATCGTTTTATTAATTCAGTTATCTTCTTGGTCACAAGATTTGGAATGGATAAAAAGAATTTCCTCTGCTGATAACATCAGTATATCTGATGTAAAACTTAGCGATGATGGTGTTTACTTTTTAGTTCATTATTGGGACGGGCTAAACATTCCGGAAATAGATCCAGAAGAAGAAGGATATGATTTTCCCGATTCCGGTAGTGGTACTGCTCTTTTCTCTATTAATTTTGAAGAAGATAATATTTTTGGAGAAAGACCTATAGAATACCATTATAGCATCTCTAGTGATAATTTTTGGTATATACGAGAAATGATATGCACAAATGACGATGTTATTTTAGTAGGAGTAAAAGAGGGAGCACTAACTATTAAAGAAAACTTTACTTCTCGTACTTCTGACTCCGACAAAGGTATTTTTATCATGCATCATGGCGATGTAATTACTTTAAAAAACACTAACTCTGTTACTTTAGAAGATGTCGATTCACGGTCTAACCCATCAAGCGCCTATCCTACAGACGATTATTTATATCTAGCAGGCTCTTTTAAAGGTAATTTAAATGCTATGGCTGAATCTTTATCAGCTAGTCAAGAGACCTCTTTTTTAGCTAAAATCAACATCTATAAAAACTCATCAGGCTCTTGGAACAAAACATGTAATACACTAAAAAAGTTAGAAGGTGGTCAGGTTGAGAAATTAGTTTACAAAAATGGACAAATTAGTGTTTTTGGAACTTTCAAAAATTATTTGAAACCCAATTTAACATCCCCCTCTAACAATAAGTTATATAACTACGATGGAAATAACCATTATTTCATAGCCCAGTATAACAATTCTTTTTCACTGCTCAAAGCTCATAAATTATTCAAAAATTGTGGAATTGAAGATTTGTTAGTTGATAATAGTCACAACTTCTATTTAACAACAGGCATATGCAGAAAGGTCTATTTAAACAATCAATCTGAATTTTTAAAGGACACAGCATTTATTGCTAAATACAATTCCAATTTTGAATATCAATGGAAACTGACATTTCCTCTAACACCTAATTACTCAGGATTTGATGAAATGCTAGCAAGCTTTGATAATAATAACCGCATTTGTATTTTCAGACCTTTTAAAGGAACTTGGAACTTTGACCCTAACGGAACCGGACAAACTTTCTTTTCCAACTCTTGGGAAGAAACTGGAAGCTATTACCAAAGAAGTTTTTTTATAGGTAAATACAATACAGACGGCACCTTAGTATCAGGAGGTGTTCTAAAAACTAAAAAGGCATACGTTCCTGACGAAAAAGTATTCTTTATGTCTTCAAGCCAAGAAAATGACAAAATAGCTGTTATAACTACTGCTAAAAAAATAGATTTTAACTTAAATGAAGGTTCTGAAAATATCCACGAAAGCGAAGATGTCTCTTACTACATGGCTGTTTACAAACATTGTAACACATCAGTAGTCAATCTAACTAATTACAGTTCCTATCATGAATGTGAAGGAGGCGAAATCAAAATACATAATAGTAATGTATCATCTTCAGGAGTTGGTACTTTACAATATCAGTGGTATAAAGACAACCTTCCTTTAGAAAATGGAACTTTTGATGAAGGTTTAATTACCAATGCTAATACCAAAGAATTAAAAATATCTAACATCACGCAGGAAACTGCAGGAACATATAAGTTGCGAGTGACCTCTCGTTGTGATATCCCTCGTTTTTCCAATGAGGTTAATTTTACAGTCACCCCACAAACCCATATTCTTCAAGAACCTATAGGGAAAATCGTATGTGAAGGTACATCTGTTTCTTTCAACGTTCAAGCAGACAACAGCCCTACTTATCAATGGCAAGTTAATACGGGTAATGGCGGTTTTGTTAATATGCAAGGCAAAACATCTGCCACACTCAATATTGAAAATGTAAGCCCTAATATGGCGGGTTATCAGTACCGTTGTAAAGTGACTGGTCAAAACAGTTGTAACGAAGTGTATAGTGCCGTTGCTTTTTTGGGCGTTAATCCTAACCCAACCATTGTAGCACAACCTGTTAATATGGAAGTTTGCACAGGAGCTTCCACATCTATGAATGCTGTAGCTAATGGCTTTGGTGTGGTATATCAATGGCAAATTAAAAATGGTAATACTTGGCAAGACTTAAATAACAATGCTTATTATAACGGCGTGAATAGTTCCAGTCTAATATTTGTTAATGCCTCTGAAAATATGAATGGGAAACAATACCGCTGTAAAGTAAGTTCAGAAGGCGGTTGCGGTACCGAACAAATTTCACAAAACGCTACCTTAACAGTGCATCCTGAAGCTAGTATTATTTCTCAACCCCAATGGGCTAACCCTAATATGTGCGAAGGACAAGAACAAGCTTTAAGCGTTAATGTACAAGGATATGGATTAACTTTTCAATGGCAAGTAAAAAATGGAAGCACTTGGCAAAACCTAAGTAATAATCAAACTTATTCGTATGTTAATATGCCAACTCTTGTATTCAATAACGTTCCTGCTAATTATAACGGAAAAAAGTATCGTTGTATCATATCTAACCCTTGTTCTGAAAACAAAATAAGTAGTGTAGCAACCTTAAATGTCACAGCTATGCCTGACATTGAACTAACAGCATCAGACAACACCAACTTCTGTGAGGGAAATAGCGTTAATTTAAATGCTAATTCTACAGGAAATTACACTTATAATTGGCAGTATAATTACAATGATTATGGAAGTACTGCCAATAATATTGATGTTAATCAATCAGGAATTTACTTCGTGAAAGGTGTTACCCCTAATGGTTGTACTGTTATTTCTGAGGCTATTGCAGTTAATGTTTACAGCTTGCCAAATACTGAAATTAGTATGTTAGGTAATAGCACAATATGTCAAGGAGAAAGTGTTGAACTGCTTGCCCCTACAGGCAATGGTAGTTCGTATCAATGGTTTAAAGATAACTCGCCTATTGAAAACGCTGCTTCTAACAACCTAAATGTCAATCTAAGCGGAAATTACAAGGTAAAAATAACCAACCTATATGGTTGTCAAAATACCTCTACTGAACAAAGTATTACCGTTACGCCTCTTCCTCAAAGAACTCTAAGCTCTAATCAAACTGATATTTGCCAAGGAGAAAGTACAACTATTAATATCGAAAACACTCAAGACAATGACACTTATCAGTGGTTTAAAAATGGTACTTTATTAGAAAATGAAAACGGAAGCTCTATAAATATTAATCAAACAGGAATTTATACAGTGAACACAACTCTAAATAACTGTTCTGCTATTAGTAACGAGATAGCTATCAATAGCCATTCTCTTCCAAATGCTGAAATCAGTATGTTAGGTAATAGCACAATATGTCAAGGAGAAAGTGTTGAACTGCTTGCCCCTACCGGCAACGGTAGTTCGTATCAATGGTTTAAAGACAACTCGCCTATTGAAAACGCTGCTTCTAACAACCTAAATGTAAATCAAAGTGGAAATTACAAGGTAAAAATAACCAATCTGTATGGTTGTGAGAACACCTCTCCTGAACAAAGTATTACCGTTACGCCTCTTCCTCAAAGAAGTCTAAGCACTAACCAAACTGACATTTGCGAAGGCGAAAGTACAAGCATTAATATAGAAAACACGCAAGACAATGACACTTATCAGTGGTTTAGAAATGGTACTTTATTAGAAAACGAAAACGGAAGCTCTATAAATATTAATCAAACAGGAATTTATACAGTGAACACAACTCTAAATAACTGTTCTGCTATTAGTAACGAGATAACTATCAATAGCCATTCTCTTCCAAATGCTGAAATCAGCGTTGTGGGTAGCACTACTGCTTGTGAAGGAGAAAATATTGAATTATTAGCTTCCTCAGGTAATGGCTATTCCTATCAGTGGTTTAAAGATAACCAGTTAATCAATGAGTCTGTACAAAACAATTATACAGCCAATCAAAATGGAGCTTATCAGGTAAAAGTGAGTAACACATACGGTTGCAAACAAACTTCTAACCCAACTAACTTAGACTTTAAACCGCTTCCTAATGTAAGTCTTAACAATAACAGTCCGGCTGTTTGTGATGGTAGTAGCACTTCCCTTTCTGTGGAAGAACAAGACCATTGTTTATATCAATGGTATTTCAATAATTTAGAAATAGATAATGCGCAAAATCCTCATTTAGAAATTAGCCAAGAAGGTTTGTACAGTGTCTATATTACCAATACCCAAACCGCTTGTAGCGCCCAATCTGAAAATGCTACCTTAACAGTTCATTCTTTACCGAATCCTCAAATACAAGCTTCCGCTGAATTAATGTTCTGCTTAGAAGACTCGATTATACTATCTCTAAATGAAGATTATACTGATTATTTGTGGAGTGACAACAGTACTCAAGCTCAACTTACAATAAGCAATGGTGGTACTTATTCAGTTACGGTAACCGACCAAAACCAATGTCAAAACACGGCCGAAATAGACATTACAGAACAATTGGTTGCCACCCCTGACATTTGTATGGTAACTGTAGATACCGCTACTAATAAGAACCTTATTGTTTGGGAACACCCCGAAGACAAAACAGGTATTGCTTACTACAATATTTATAAATTGGTAAGTAATGAATATCAATTGTTAGGTAGTATTGCGGCTAATGACACCTCTGAGTATTTAGACCCTACCTCTAAACCATCTGAGCATTCAGATTTATATGTTATTGCTTCTGTTGATGAGTGTGGAATAACAGGCGCATATAGTCCATATCACCAAACTATGAACTTAAGTGTTTTGACAGGAACCGAAAACAATGTGTCTTTAATTTGGAATAACTATATAGACGAAGCAGGGGGACAAAATCCAACAGACTACCTTATTTATAGAGGTACTGAACATTTAGAATACTACACTTCTATAACAGGTGGTTTATCTAGTTATAATTACAACATTACTGATGCTAAAAAAGGTGAACATTTTATGGTGGTAATTGATTTACCTTCGGAATGTGCTCCCCTCAAAAATAGAACATTAGGTGGTCCTTATTACAAGTCTAATTCCAACATTGAAGACGAAGGGCTATTTGCTCCGGGTTCTGCTAAAATGATAGCATCTTCAGAAATGGTTCTATACCCTAACCCTGCTGATGATTATACCATTATCAAATCAGAACTAGTCATTAATGAAATACAAATCAATAATGCCATAGGACAAAACATAAGCAACATTCAAGATATAAACGCTTTTGAACATAAAATAGATGTATCTAATCTCAAACCGGGCGTTTACACTATCATTGTGAATAATGTTAATGTCTTTAAATTGATTATAAAATAATTCAAAGAATAAATTCTTATTTAGCGTCCTTATCGATTTAGGTAAGGGCGCTTTTTTATAATACTAGCCCCCTAAAAAAGCTAAGAAACCTCCCTCTGTCTTCTAAAATAGAACTATTTCAAAACCATCCCCAACATTAACTCAGCTTCCGTTATTATATAAATTCGTTGCCTCCAACTTATCAGCAATAGTCTGCGTTAGAGTTACCCTTGTTAGATTCAACACTTTTCCTAACATTACATCAACAATAAGGGGCATAAAAAAAGGCTGCCCTAAATAAATAGGAACAGCCTTTGTTGAATATGAAAAATACATTTCTTTAATATTGAACGCTATCGTCAAAATTTTCTAAATATTCACCTACTCGTTTCAGGAATAAACCTCCCAAAGCGCCATCTACAACCCTATGGTCATAAGATAAAGCAATTATCATTTTATGACGAATACCAATCGTATCTCCTTCAGGTGTTTCTATTACTGCCGGCTTTTTATCAATACTTCCGACAGCCAATATAGCCACGTTAGGTTGGTTGATAATAGGTGTTCCTGTTATATTACCAAATGTACCTAAATTAGTAATGGTAATAGTTGAGCCTGTAATCTCATCAGGATTTAACTTATTAGTTCTTGAACGCTGTGCTAAGTCATTTACATCTTTTGCCAAACCAATCAAATTCTTTTGATCAGCATTTTTAATGACAGGAACAATTAAATTTCCAGACGGTAAAGCAGCAGCCATTCCTATATTAACATTCTTTTTAACGATAATTTGACCATCGCCTACAGAAACATTAATCATAGGATAATCGCGGACAGCTTTTGCCATTGCTTCTACAAATATAGGCGTAAAAGTCAATTTTTCTCCTTGACGTTTTAAGAAAGCCTCTTTCTGCTGATTTCTCCACTTTACAATCTTGGTCATATCCACTTCAACAAAAGAAGTTACGTGAGGAGATACTCTTACAGAATCCACCATATGGTCAGCAATTAAGCGTCTCATTCTATCCATCTCTACAATCTCGTCAGAACCGCTTGCTTGAACCGGCTTACTTTCCGGTTTAGGTGCAGGAGCTGTTGCCGGAGCAGTCACAAGCTGTTGTGGTGTTTCTTTCTCTGCTGTTGTAGTTACATTTCTTGTTTTAAGATACTCAAGCATATCATTTTTAGTGATACGTCCTTCTAAACCTGTACCTTTTATTTGTTTTATTTCATCTTCTGAAATATTTTCTTCCTTAATGATACTGCGTACTAAAGGTGATAAAAACGAAGAAGTGCTATTAATAATATCTTCTGAAACACTTGCTATATTTTGTGTAAAAGGAACTTTCTCAGACGCTTTTGGAGTTTCTTCTGAAACCTCATTTTCTACAGAGTCATCTTCTTCATCTTCTCCTTCTGTTTGTAAAATAGCAATTACAGCGCCTACTTTTACAACTTGCCCTTCTTCCACCAATATATCGGTAACAACACCATCTTCCGGTGCCGGAATTTCGGAGTCCACTTTATCTGTGGCCACTTCCATTATCGAATCATCTTCTTCTACAGAAGCTCCTTTTTTCACTAAAATTTGAGTAACAGTAGCTTCTATTATGCCTTCACCCATAGTGGGTAATAATATTTCTCTTTTTGCCATTTATTCTAAGTCATTTTAAACAAGAAGCAAATGTATGAATATTATACGAAACCACCAAACAATATCTATATTAAGATTTTTTCATCTATTCTATTTCTTTCTTTCAATTAATTATTTAATTTAGAACACCTTGTGTTTTTTAGTTTTTCTATGTAAACTTTTTTATTTTTCTAAATTAAAAATTCAAAAGCATTAAAAGTAACTTAAAAAGAAAAATAAAGCTCTTTTTCTCTAATACGAGAATAACATTTACCCTCTTATCAACCTATACTTTTAAATATAGATTTAATCGTATTAGAACAAAAACTTTTTATTAAACAAATAACACACTAGAATACAGGTTTTTAACACATTTTTAAAGCATCAAATGACTACAATAAAATAAAAACATTAAAAAAAGAGGTTACCTTTTTAAAACTTCTACGTCTTTAAAGAGATAAAAAATATTAATACATAATTTTACACACAAATGAGAAAAATAAACTTACTATTTGGACTACTAATGGCAATGTTGGTAGCTAATGCCGAAATTGTTTACACCGATATTAACCCTGATGGCGCTCCTGCCAATAATATGATAGACTTTAATGGTGATGGAACCGCTGAGTTTACCTATATATACGATGAAATGACGGGAACAACCCTAACATATACAGGAGGAGGAAATGGCACTAATATTTGGGCAAATGGAAATGCAGATGAGGGTTGGGACACCCCAAAACCTTTAACAGAAGGAACTTCTATAGGTACTAATGGCAATTTCATTGGTTTTGGCGACTCTAACCTTGATGGTTGGGGAAATAACCCTTTTCCGGCTAATCAAGAGCGTTATATTGGTTGTAGATTATCCATAGGTGGGCAAACCTACTATGGTTGGATAAGAGTAGAATGGAACGGAACTACTTTCTCTTTTAAAGATTTTGCTTATGAAAATACGCCCAACACCCCTATCAACGCAGGAGATGCTACAGCAACTCCTACAGGTAGCGATGCCAAAGATATTTTAAGCTATTCTTTGCCTAATCAAGAAGGAGAAAGTATTATTGACAATAACCAGCATAAAATTACCATCAATATGCCAGCCGGTACTGCTATAAATAATTTAGTGGCTACATTTACATTGTCAGAATTAGCTACGGCAAAAGTAAATGGAGTGGCTCAAGAAAGTGGCGTAACTGCTAACAACTGGGACAACAGCAATCATTTAGTGCAATATGTTGTAACCGCAGAAAATGGTAGCACTGTAATTTGGAAAATTTACATTGAACAAGAGGAAGTGTTAAGTAGCGAGGCTGAAATTTTAGAGTTTAAAATGTTACCTAATCAACAAAAAGGAGCAACTATTTATGACAGACCTAACGCTTCTATCGAAATAACACTACAAGACAATGTAGATTTACACCAAGTTACACTTCATAAATTGCAAGTTTCAGAAGGCGCCAAAGCCTATGTTAATGAAGTTGAAATTATTCCTCTTTCTACAGTTATCAATTTCAATGACAATAACATCGTTAAAGTAGTAGCTGCCGATGGTACTGTAAAAAATTGGACTATTAACTTTAAAAACAAAGCCGAGATAATGGAAATAGATGCTAAACAATGTCAAATATATCCTAATCCTGCCAAAGAAATCCTGAATATAGAAATAGATGCTACAATAGAAAAATGCGAAATATATAATATATCAGGTCAATTAATATTAGAAAGCACACAAGCCAAGATGAATGTTGGAGATTTAAAACAGGGTATTTACCTTGTAAAAATAATGACTTCAAATGGTGTTTGTGTAAAACAGTTAATCAAACAATAAAAGTCTTTTTAATAAGAATTAACAAAAAAGGGTTGGTCTAAAAACAGACCAGCTCTTTTTTTTATTTAAAATTTTTGGCTTATTCTTGGTTCATTTCATAAAAAAAAATACTTTTGCAGTGTATTAATTCAATAATACACTTTGTTTTTAACTCAGTTTCGGTACTAACGTACTACTATTAAAGACTCAAATTATAGTAAAACAAAGGTTTATAAGATAAGCGAACAGCTTATTTATGCTGATATTTTAGTAAATTAGCTAAACTTTGTTTTACATTTGGGGGAAGTATAAAGATGTTAACACTGATTTCTGATTTAAAATAAAGTTGTTACTAACTACGCTTTTGTTATATTTTCAGAAGCATAAATTTAATATTATATATCAATGAAAAAGATTCAATTATTTTTAGCGTTGGTCGTATTGAGTGTCAGTTCTGTTTGGGCTCAATTAGACTTAAATCAGACTTTACCAAAAGATCCTGATGTTATTTATGGTGTATTAAATAATGGAATGACGTATTATATTCGTCATAACGAAACACCTAAAAACAGAGCAGAGTTAACCATTATTACGAGAACAGGTTCTGTTCAAGAAGATGAAGACCAAAGAGGTTTAGCTCACTTCGTAGAGCATATGGCTTTTAATGGAACGAAGAACTTCCCTAAGCACGAGTTGGTCAACTTCTTAGAAAAAACAGGAATGAAGTTTGGTGCAGAAGTAAATGCTTATACTACTTTTGACGAAACTGTATTTGGAATTACAGTGCCTTTAGATAGCGCTTCTTTCTTAGACAAAGGTTTGTTGGTATTGCACGATTGGTCGCATTTAGTTACTTTTGAAGATAAAGAAATAGATGCAGAGCGTGCTGTAATTCACGAAGAATGGAGAACCAGACAAGGTGCTCAAACCAGAATGC
>PDWI01000813.1_pt1 | contig 50802 bp, 44 predicted proteins | sample 1430891 | NCBI WGS metagenome assembly PDWI01 (sample SAMN01162508, study PRJNA174530) | Oral metagenome, whole genome shotgun sequencing project. | biome: Marine environment; feature: Marine mammal; material: Swab sample of the gingival sulcus; isolation source: swab sample of gingival sulcus... | reverse complement strand
CGGGCAAAAAGTATCGCTGAAAGGGGCACTAAAATGCAGGTTGCACACTATGGCGCTATCGCTTGATTTGATGGCTGTTTGGGAGGTGGTTTAGGGTGGGGCGGCGCGTAAATGAGATGAAATATGTCGTTGAGGATACGGATAAGGGTTGATGATAAAGCGTTTAGATAACCGAGTTTGGCACCAAAAGACAATGGTAAATTTGGCGATGTGAAAACTTGTATTTGTCTATGAAACAACCTGGCACTCAGATAAAAAATGATACATTTCAAATTCTTTCGACAGGGTGATTCAGAAATGACAGTAAAATAATGAAAATGTATTGGATTAAAAATAGCAATATGAGAGTATGGATGATGCGACAATGCTAATAAAAATTCACTATATTGTGTAAAACACTTGACAAAAAAATGTAAAGTGTTAAAATTATTAAAAGCGATGATGAGGAAGAGTACGTTTTAGTTCGCATTTAGAGAGAAAGTTCGCGTTGCTGAAAGAACTTTTATGTAGAGAAAATGGAAAACCACCTCGGAGTTCTCTTCTGAATGTTAATGCTAGTAAGAAAGAGCGGTTGCGCCGTTATTGCAAATACCACAATCACAAGGTGGATAGCGAGTAGGTACTCGTCCTGTTGAGGATGGGTATTTTTTATTATAAGGGGGAAAAATGAAGATTGTTGCGAAATTTGGAGGAAGTTCACTGGCAGACGCTAGGCAGTTTAAAAAAGTTAAGGCGATTATTGAAAAAAATAAACCGTTGGTTGTCGTGCCTTCCGCGCCTGGCAAAGCACAGCAAAAGGATTATAAGATTACGGATTTGTTGTATATGTGCCATCAACTAGCGGAGCACGGTTTGAACTGTGATGAAGTCTATCAACTGGTGGAGGAACGCTATCGAGCAATTGTCACAGATTTGAACTTGGATTTTGATGTAGAATCAATGTTGAAAAATACCAAGCAAGCGATTACAAATGGCGCCAGCAAGGATTATTGTGCGAGTCGCGGCGAATACATGAATGGACGTATTTTGGCGCAGTATTTGGGATACGCATTTGTAGATGCAAAGGACGTCATTTGCATAAAAGATGGGCAGTGGGACGAGGCGACGACGCAACAGCTCGTACTGCAAAAACTCGTCGATCAAATGCCCTGTGTCGTGCCGGGGTTTTACGGCGGCAACGATGCCGATGAAGTCATTACGTTTTCGCGCGGTGGCAGCGATATTACGGGCGCCATTTTAGCGGCCTGTATTGGTGCCGATCAATATCAAAACTGGACAGATGTTTCCGGACTTTTGGCGGTCGACCCCAATATTATTGCAGATGCTAAGCCGATGCGTCAGGTCAGCTATAAAGAACTGCGCGAACTGTCTTATATGGGTGCCATGGTATTACACGAAGAGGCGATTTTCCCGGTTAAAGAACGCAAAATTCCGATACACATAAAAAACACTAATAACCCCGATGCACCGGGAACTATGATTGTATCGTCCATCAATCGGCATAACGGCGTGGTCACCGGAATTGCCGGCCGTAAAGATTTTATGGTCTTTAGTGTTGAAAAGGCGTTTTTATTTGAGGAGGCCGGCTTTTATCGAAAGTTAGTCAGCGTATTTGAAACCAATGGCATATCGATTGCGCATATGCCTTCGGGTATCGATAGCATTTCGGTAATCGTTGCAGAAGACGATGTGCGCGGCAAAGAAAAGAAAGTGATGAAAGAAATCGATATTTATTGCTCCCCCGACGCCGTAGATACTTCGCATCAACTGGCGCTAATCGCCGTCGTTGGTCAGGGAATGGTTTCGACTAAGGGGGTAGCGGCGCGCATATTTAAAGCGTTGGCACTTGGCGATGTCAATATTCGCATGATCAATCAGGGGGCGAGTGAACTGAGCGTCATCGTCGGCGTTGAAAACTGTGATTTTGAAAGGGCAATTGCTGCAATATATCAAGAATTTCACGAGGAGGAGAACAATGAAAAAGTATAGAGTAGCCGTAGTTGGTGCCACCGGACTGGTCGGCAGTACAATTTTAAAGGTTTTAGAGGAAATGGCATTTCCGGTGAGTGAATTAATAGCCTTGGCCTCGGCCAATTCAGCGGGCAAGAACATTGAATTTTCAAATCAAAAAATTGTCGTTAGGGAATTGCAGACGTGTTCTTTCGAAGGTGTCGACTTCGCATTCTTTGCCGCCGGAGGCAAAGTGAGCAGAGCGTTTGTGCCACATGCCGTTCAGGCGGGCGCGCTCGTAATCGATAATAGCAGCGAGTTTCGCATGGATAAAGCCGTGCCGCTCGTCGTTCCCGAAGTCAACGGCGAAGATATATTACTGCACAAAGGCATTATCGCCAATCCCAACTGTTCGACTATTCAATGTATGGCTGCACTAAAGTGCGTCCAGCAAATTGCCGGCATTAAGCGCATTGTCTATGCGACGTATCAATCCGTTTCCGGCTCCGGCATGAAGGGGTTAAGGGACTTGGACGAGGGTTTAAACGATTTTTATCCGCACCCCATACAGGGCAATATTTTACCGCATATCGATGTATTCTTCGATGACGGCTATACCAAAGAAGAGAAAAAAATGATTGGCGAAACCAGAAAAATTCTTCATCAAGATATTGCCATTACGGCAACTGCGGCGCGTGTACCAGTGCGTTTTGCGCATTGCGTCAGCATAAATGTCGAAACGGAAAGGACGTTTGATTTAGAGGCAATCAAGCGGGCGTTTGGCGAACAAGCGGAACTGATTTTATACGACGATCCGAGCAGTCAAAAATATCCGCTTCCGCGTTTGGCAGAAGGTAAAAACGAGGTCTTTGTCGGCAGAATTAGGCGCGATCCAAGCGTTCAAAATGGGCTCAATCTGTGGACGGTTGCAGATAATATTCGCAAGGGCGCGGCGACAAATGCCGTGCAAATTGGTTTGGCTTGTATTGAAAGGGGCATAAAATGATTGCGCTATTAGGACTTGGTACAGTGGGGCAAGGCGTCGTGGAAATTTTGCAAAAATATCCTGAAATGAAACTGCAAAAAGTGTTAGTGCGCAGTCCGCAAAAGCCAGCGGCGCTGGCGCTAAAACACTTGATTACGGAAGATATTGCAGATATCTTAAACGATTCTGCCATTAAAATTATATTGGATTGCACGGGAGCGGATATTGCCTACGACTGGTTTAAGCAGGCTATGACGATGGGCAAGCATATCGTTACCGCAAACAAAAAACTGGTATCAGAGCACCTTGAAGAACTGACTGCTTTGGCTGAGCAAAACGGCGTTGCGTTTTTATATGAGGCTTCGGTAGGTGGCGGCATACCGTTATTAAAGCCATTGCGTGACAATCGGCAGTGGAATGAGATCGGTCAAGTGGCAGGCGTGCTCAACGGCACTAGCAATTATATTTTAACGAACATGGCCGATCAGTCCTATCAGACGGCGCTCCAGAAAGCGCAGGAATTGGGCTATGCCGAAAGCGATCCGACTGCCGACGTCGGTGGTTACGATGCGCGCCGCAAACTGCGCATTATGGCAAGTATGGCTTTTAACGGCAAGATAGATGAATCAAAAATTACACTTTACGGCATTCAGGATTTAAGTCAAACGGATTTGCAGAACATGGTAGAACTCGGGTTTTCGGTTAAACAATTTGCCAAAGCTTGGCGGCAAGGTGATGCCATATGTGCCTATGTGATGCCATGCGCAATTTTAAATCAGAGCGCTGTTGCACATTTGGACGGCACCGAAAACATTGGGTTAATATATGGTGCAATGTCCGGACCACTCGCTTTCAGTGGCTTCGGTGCCGGTAAGTTGCCAACGGCCTATGCCATGTTGGTAGACGCCTGGGATATACAGCAAGACAAGTGGTCAAATTGCCCAATTTATACTACGGAGCTTACAATTAAACCCTTCCGCGCCAAATTTTACTATCGCTTTAACGGCGAGCCGGACAATGAACTTTTGGCATTGGCAGAGCAAGAGGTCGGCGATGGCTATATTTCAAAATATGTCGAACCGGAAGTCTTTAAAGATTTAAATGGGGCGTTGATTTTAATTGAAGAAGAGCAAAAATAATCTACCTAATCGCCTGCACGGATTCGGTGAAAGTATCTTCATTTAAGGCGTCGACTTTAATTAGTTCGGCGCCGGCTAGTTCTGCCAGTTGCTGCATAAGTCCGAGCCTTATGCGGCCGCTTTCGCAGTTGATAAATGCTTTTTTCATATTGATAGTCGCCGCTGTTTTGGCGACTTTTTTAATTGCGAAAGGCAACCTGGTACCGAGAGGAACTGCGAAAGGAACCTGGCACCGAGAGAAACTGCGAGGGCAACCTGGCACCGAGAGAAACTGCGAAGGCAACCTGGCACGGAGAGAAACTGCGAAGGCAACCTGGCACGGAGAGAAACTGCGAGGGCAACCTGGCACCGAGAGAAACTGCGAAGGCAACCTGGCACCGAGAGAAATTGCGAAGGCAACCTGGCACGGAGAGAAATTGCGAAGGCAACCTGGCACCGAGAGAAATTGCGAAAGGCAACCTGGCACAAAGAAAGACTACTTAAAGTAACCTGGCACCTAAAAACGCAGCATTTTCAGTACAAGTTTGGTGTTAAATGCCATTATGCTAAAGTTCATTTCGTTTCTCGATATATAGCCGCGCAATGTGAAATATGTCTTTAATAAAAATGTAAAACATGACCAGCTGTGTCAAGTTTTCTGATTTATACTTAGTATAGTGTATTTTAGCTATTGAACTTAGGAGGCAATTATGGAAAAAAGCGGTTCCTGATAATACGGCTTTAAGAGATGGTTTGGTGTCGAAGGTGGTTAAGGCGGGCAAATATAGTAAATTTATAGCTAAAGGTGATTTAAATAAGGGCGTTGTTTATAATGCGTGGGGAAAAATTTGGCAAATCAATTCTGATAGAGCGTACGACACCGATTTTGAAGTTTATGGCGAAAAAGCTAAAGATTCGAGTAATGCCGAAGTTGAAATATTTGTAGCGTTTAAATAGTTAATAAGATACATTTGCATATCTACCTAATCGCCTGCACTGTTTCAGTTAAAGTATCTTCATTTAAGGCGTCGACTTTAATTAGTTCGGCGCCGGCTAGTTCTGCCAGTTGCTGCATAAGTCCGAGCCTTATGCGGCCGCTTTCGTAGTCGATAAATACTTTTTTGATATTGATAGTCGCCAGTGTTTTGGCGACTTTTTTGGCGTCGTCTATTGGCGCGTCGCCAAACGACGAGGCGTTAGCACGGCCGTCTGACAAAAAAATCAACACGTATTTGGATTCGCGAGATTTTATTTGATTGCTCTGAATGTAACGCTTGGCGTAGCTGAGTGCATCGGCAATTGGCGAATTGCCGCCGCTGGGCAGTTCTCTGAGTCGCTTGTTGGCTAAATCGACGCTGCCAGTTATAGGCAGGGAGAGGTCGACGTCGCCATCGCGAAAGGCGATTAACGCCACTTTGTCGCGCTTGACGTAGGCTTCTGTCAGCACGTTAAATATCGTTCCCTTGAGCGCCTCCATGCGCTTATTGGCGCGCAGTGAACCGCTGGCATCTAGTACGAATATCAACGTGTTGCCAATGCGATGCTCGCGCACTTTGCGCTGCAAGTCACTCTTTTTTACAATTAAGCGAACGTCGTCGCTATTGACTGTATCAGAATGGCGACGCGCCGATTGACGCGGTGCCGCCTTTAATATAGTGCCGAAGATATCGATGTCGTCGTATTTGTCGGTTGATCGATAAAACACGGCGTGACCGTGCCGGTCTTTGGCGATGCGCTTTTCGCGTTTGCCGAAACCGATAACGTGATCGCGAATGCGGCGCTTTTCAATGCCGACTGTAAAGTCGATGCCCCGACCGATTGCTTCGGTAGTTATTTGATCGCTTGAATCGACGTTTTGCTGTGTGTCCACATCGGGCAGCGAGTTATCGTTCTGCGTTTCGCTTTCAGATTCCTCTTCGGGATGATTTTGATTTTGCTCTGGTGAGTTGTCGGCGTTTGGCTGGTCGTCGCTTTCGTCCTGGCGCTGCGGCGTTTCGCTTTGTGGACTTTCGCTCTGCTGTCTGCGCCCGTATAGTACCAGTTCGGCGGCTTCGGTTAAATCTTGTGGTTCGACGACCGCATGACCTTCACAGGCCGCTATCGCCAAGGCCGTTTCGACGATTTTGACGTCGAGGTGGTTGCCGCCAAAGCGATAATTTTCCAGCATTTTGGCCGTTTCCAACTGTAGTGTAAAGGGCATGACCACATTTTTTAATGTAATCTTGGAGCGCACTATTAACTTGCGCAATTTGTCGTCAGCGGCGCTGTATTCAGCTAGTTCAGCTCGATTTTTCAAAGCCCTATTTATAATGGCGCCGCGCGCCCTTATGTCGTCGATGTCGTCGATGTCGACGATGATGCCGAAGTCGTCTATAACGGCAGCGGGCAGGGTAGATTCGCTGGGGTTGAGCGCTGCCAATATCGCAAAATTTGTCGAAATCACCTTGGAAAAGCCGTTTCGCTCGACGATAAAATGGCCGTTTTGTTGGGCGCTTATTATCGTGCTGACTACGCTGCGATTAAATAAATGCAGTTGATCGAGTATTAGCGCGCGTCCATCGGCGGCCTTTAAGAGGGCGCCCCTGTGAATCAATCGATTGCCCTTTAAAGATGACTCGAAATCGACGCTGCCGACTAAGTTTTCATAACCAATTTGATTGGGGCAGATGACGCCGACGCCAAGGCCTCTGAGCAGTGTCGTCTTGCCGGTTCCGCTTTCAGCGCGCAACAAAACGCCGCCGATGCGCGGATTGATTAAATTAAGTATTATGGCGCGTTTGGCCTTGATGGCGCCAATGAAGGCGGAAAAGGGTAGCTGCATTACAGCGCTCCAATCCGTTCCATTAACGACATTTCGTCAATTTCACCGCGTTCCATCGGCAGTCTGCGCATGCGGTGTGGGATGACATAGCGCGCCGCCTCAATGACGTCGTCCTCTTCAATTGTCGTCCTACCGTCGTAGGCGGCCAGTGCAATGGCGGTCTTTAGCATCGTGATGTCGCCGCGGTGGCCGTCTAATTGCAAGTCTATGCAGATTTTGGCGATTAGCGTTATAATGTCTTCACCAAAGTCTGCGCCTGCAATCATTTGTTCGGATAGCGTCCGCGCCTTGCCAATCTTTTGGCGCAGCAGGGCGGTTTGATCGGCGAATTTTTCGATAAAAGTTTGTGGATCGGATTCGTATTCGAGCCGCCGTTGCATCAATTGGATGCGGTTTTCGATTGCTTTCTCCGATGTGACGTCGCAGACTAAGCCAAACCTATCCAGCAATTGCGGGCGAATATCGCCTTCTTCCGGATTCATCGTGCCGATTAGAATAAAGCGCGCCGGGTGCGAATAGGACACGCCGTCGCGTTCCATATAGTTGACGCCCATCGCAGCAGCATCTAGTATAATGTCGACGATATGGTCTTCTAAGAGATTAATTTCGTCGATGTAGAGGATGTTGTTATTGGCTTTGCCGAGTAGGCCGACGTCGAATTTTTTGCTGCCGTCGTGAATTGCCGCCTCGATATCGAGCGAACCGGATACGCGGTCTTCTGTGGCGTTTATCGGCAGTTCGACAATGCGCATATTGCGCTCTTCTGTAGTTTTGTCTGTGTTGTCAAGGGATGCCTTACAGTCGTCGCAGTAGTGTTCGAGATCGCCCGCGATACAGCCAAACGCACACGGATTGATGGCGCGTTTGGGCATCAGTTCCGCCAGGGCGCGCACCAGCGTAGACTTGGCGGTACCCTTTTCACCGCGAATCAAAACGCCACCAATTGAAGGGTTGATTAAATTTAAGAGTAATGCCTTTTTCATACTTTGCTGGCCGACGACGGCAACAAAGGGGAAATTGGGTCTTTCTGTCTTTTTCATAGTCACTTCCGTTGTATTTAATGTGATTGTTAGAGCGGTTAAATACACTAATCGCTCGCCTATGATTATATCATACAATTGATAGATAAAAAACATATCGGCGCAATTAAAGTGGGCGATCGGTTTGGCGCAGTAAAATCGATTCACGATATGGAATTAATTGGTTGCAAATGAAGAATTTGTTATAAAGTTTATAGTTTGGGTATGCAAGTATAGAAAGAGTTGATCAGACTTCCGGATATCAGAGTTTCATGAGCAGTCAATGTTAATGGTCAACGCAATGGCTTTCGCCATAAAGGGGGATAAATGTACGAAAAAGTAGATGTTATCATTGATAAATTAGAAACTTTTTTAAAAAATAACGATATTCAAGATTGTAAAATTTCGCAGGTCGTCGAGGATTTTTTGCGCCGAGAAATGAAAAACAAGCGCTTTCAATTGGATGAAAAACTGGAACTATTTTATCATTTTACAGATCAGTCGCAAAAGTGTGAACTGGAAAAATTAATTAAATCAGAGAACAAAAAACTGAAGAAAAAAGGCTATTTTGATGACATGGGCTACTTTTATACCATTTATGAAACGCGCCCCTATATTCGATTGCGCTATGCCTACATGCGACATTTATCTAAAATGGGCAAGCTCAGTTTGGCGGTTGGCGAGGCCGAAGAAATAATAAAATTAAATATTAACGACAACATGGGTGTCAGGTATTGGCTGATGAAACTCTACGCCTTATTAGAAAACTTGGAAAGCGCCGAAAATTTGCACAATCGTTATAACGATGATAGTTCTGTTCATTTTTTGTTGCCGCTATCAGTGCTATACTATAAGTTAGATCAAATGAAAAAAGCGCAAAAGTATTTACAATTAGCTTATCGTAATAATCACTACTTAGTTGATTTTTTTAGCGGTGATTTGGATTTTGAAGGCGAAGAGATCGTCAACTGCATGGAAAATGGCGTCTATCGCGTCGGTGGACCGGGGGAAATGGCGACGATTGCCCTAGAATGTCAGGATTTGATGTTCTTCAGTAGCAGTTATATTTTATGGGCGGAAGATAAATTAAGTCGTTTCGCAATTGAGAGCGATAAAGGGGTGTGAGATGCAATATAAGCATATTGACTTCAAGCCGATTGGCTTTGTTAAATCGCCAATCGACAGTCCTAAAAATTCGCCAATTCAGCCCAGTGGCGCCGCTGAAATAGAAGGGGAAATTGTCTTGGATGAGCTGTATACAGACGGCTTGAGAGATTTATCCGGTTTCAGTCATATTATCGTGCTATATCACTTTCATTTAATTGACGATTACAAGTTGCTCTGCAAACCATTTTTGGATGATTGTGTACACGGCATATTTGCAATACGCGGTCCGGCGCGACCCAATCCAATTGGCTTATCGGTAGTCGAACTCAAAAAAATTGTCGACAATCGCTTATATATTAAAGGTGTCGATATGGTGGACGGCACACCAGTGCTCGATATAAAACCCTATGTGCCACAATTCGACTTCAGTAAAAATGTTAGAATAGGGTGGCTTGAGGGCAAGGCCGAAAAGAGTGCGACGGCAAGGTCGGACGATAGATTCGTTGATGAATAAGCAATTGGTGAATTTTATCATCTCGACCAAAGTGCGAAGTACGCAGTGGAGAGATCTCGCTTTTAAAACCCGATATTTCTCGACTGCGCTCGAAATGACAACTTGACGATGAATAACTAAAAAGGGAGCTAAATAGCTCCCTTCAGACTGTAGACAAATGCCCAAACTTTGTTGCTGCGCAAAATGTCGACGCTCACGTATGTCTTTATACGCTGCGCCCCGCCATTTTGCTTGCGCCTCGAACTTGAACATTTTCTACAGCCTGGAGATTATCGACTTTCTCAGCAGTCTAAACTATAAGCTTTGCATTGCTGTAATCAAAGCCAATTTGTAGACGTCGTCTTCGTTACAGCCTCTGGAGAGGTCGTTGACCGGCTTGTTAAGGCCTTGTAAAATTGGACCGACGGCGACGAATTTTCCAAATCGTTGGGCTATTTTATAGCCGATGTTGCCGGCTTCTAAACTTGGGAATACGAATACGTTGGCTTTGCCAGCTACAGTAGAACCCGGTGCTTTTTGCTTGGCCACTTTTTCGACAAAGGCGGCGTCAAATTGCAATTCGCCATCAATAGCCAGCTCAGGTGCCATTTGCTTTGCTTTGGCAGTGGCGTCGGCGACTTTAGTAGCCTCAGGTGCGTTGGCGGAACCCATTGTCGAGAAACTGAGCATGGCAACTTTTGGGTCGATGTCAAAGATCTTTGCAGTTTTAGCGCTTTCGACGGCAACTTCAGCCATTTCCTCGGCGCCCAGCGTAATATTAATTGCGCAATCGGCAAAGATATAGCGCTCACCTTGCGGTGAAATCATTACGAATGCGCCACTGGTGCGCGATACACCTGGTTTAGTCTTTATGATTTGCAGGGCAGGTTTAACCGTTTCGCCCGTCGTGTGAACGGCGCCCGACACCATGCCGGCCACTTCGTCCATATAACATAGCATCGTTCCAAAATAGTTTTCGTCTTTCAACAGTTCTCTGGCCTGTTCGACAGTTGCTTTACCCTTGCGTCGCGCGACGAAGGCGTCGACCATTTTGTCGAAGTCGGCATAGCTCTCTGCCGATTCTATTTTAATGCCACTGATGTCGAAATTGTGATCGGCGGCAACGCTTTTAATTTCGTCTGCATTACCGACTAATACGGGCTCGACCAAGTTTTCTTTTTTTAGTCTTGCTGCGGCGCCTAAAATACGAGGCTCCGTCCCCTCCGGAAACACAATTGCAACGCCTTTGTTGACCAATTTTTGTTTGACGACTTCAAATAAATCCATGTTACCTTCCTTTCATAGTGTTACATAAAACTTTACTCAATGTCATATTATAGCATTTAATGAGTCGTTTTTCTACTGAATAAACCAATTATTTGAATCGTTTTTTTGGACGATATGTTTTTTTAAAACATATTCGTCGATTTTTTTAAAAAGACTCAACATATAGGGTTGACATCTATATATAGTGATTATATAATTGTCTTGCACAACATATTGTGTAAAGTATGATTTCTTTTTATAATAATACAAGTGATTTGCGGGTCTGCAATTCACCCGTGTGTAGGCTATTGCGTAGCGAAGTTCAACGAGAAAGGGTTGGTCATATGATTAATAAAGTTATTAAGCGAGATGGCAGTGTCGAGGCGTTTAATCCGCAAAAGATAAAAGATGCCATTGCAAAGGCGTTTGTCGCCACTGAAACTGACTTCACTAACGAATCATTGGACAATATGGTTCAACAGGTTAAAACAGAATTAGCTAAAGATTTGATGAACATAGAAGAAATTCAGGATGCCGTCGAAAGAGCTTTAATGCAAAATCGCTATTTTGAAGTTGCTAAAGCGTATATTTTATACCGTGAGGAGCACGCTAAAAAGCGCATGGGCCTCGACCACTACATCAATAAAATCGATCAGTATATGGATAAATTGGATTGGCGCGTAACGGAAAATTCCAATGCGCACTACAGTTATGGCGCACTTAATAAATACATATCAGAAATGCAGTCGCGCGATTATTGGCTTAAAAAAGTCTATCCGTCTAACATTACAAACGCCTATAAAAATGGCGATTTTCACATTCACGACCTCGGGGCATTAACTGTTTATTGCTGCGGGTATTCTCTAATGGATATCATAAACAAGGGCGTCGTCGGCATCAGCAATGTGCCGAGTTCTAAACCGGCAAAGCACTTTGGTAGCCTCTTGGCGCAAATCGCCAACTTGACGACAATTTTCCAAAATGAAATTGCCGGTGCCGTCGCCTTTAGCTCTTTTGATACTTTGACTGCGCCCTTTGTCAAGCAAGATCAATTGGAGTACGACGAAATAAAGCAAATTATGCAGAGCTTTATCTTCCAGATTAACTCCAATAGTCGCGGCGGTGCCGAACCGGCGTTTTCCAACTTGACGTTTGACTTGGTCGTCCCCAACGACATGAAAAATCAGCTAGTCAACATCGGCGGCGAGCGCTTAGACTATACTTATGCCGAATGTCAGGCTGAAATGAATTTAATTAACAGGGCGTTTTTTGAGGTGATGCTGGAAGGCGATAAAAATGGCGCCGTACACAGCTACCCAATTCCCACTTATAACATACACAACGAATTCGATTGGAATGATAAAAACAACGAATTACTTTGGGAGATGACCGGAAAATACGGCATTCCCTATTTTGCCAACTTCGTCAATTCCGATATGAAACCGGAAGATGCCAGAAGTATGTGTTGCCGCCTGCGCCTCGACAAGCGGGAACTGATTAAGCGCAGCGGTGGCCTGTTTGGCTCGGGTGAAAAAACCGGTTCGATTGGCGTCGTAACATTAAACTTGCCGCGTTATGCTTATGAGGCGCATGACAAGGCGGCGTTCTTTGAGATACTCGATCGCAATATGAATCTGGCTAAGGAATCGCTTATCATTAAACGCCAATTTTTAAACCAGCAATTACAGCGCGGCTTAATGCCGGCCTTTAGCGAGTACGTTGGCACGCTCGACAATCACTTTAGTACAATTGGCTACGTCGGCGCCAACGAAATGTGTGAAAACTTGTTGGCCAAAGACATTTTGTCGACAGAGGGCTATGACTTTACATACGAAGTGTTGGAGTATATGCGTAAACGGATGCAAGACTTCCAAGAAGAAACTGGCGACCTTTTCAATTTAGAGGCGACGCCGGCCGAGAGCACGGCCTACAAATTGGCGACTAGAGATAAAAAAATATATCGCGATATCATCACACAAGGTGACGCGGTGCCCTATTACACGAATAGCTGTCACATTCCAGTTAGCAAAGTGACGGATATTCAGTCACTCTATCGACATCAACACAAATTGCAGGCTCTACACACCGGTGGAACGGTTATTCACAACTATTTAGAAACGTCGATTAGCGGTGAAAAGGCCAAGGCGATTGTCAAGTACGTAACGGAAAACTTTGAGGCACCCTATACTTCGCTGTCGCCCGTCTACAGCGTTTGTGCTACACATGGTTTCGTTCAAGGTGGGGCGGCACTCTGTCCGCACTGCCAGCAAAAGACGGAACTATACCAGCGCGTCACCGGCTATATTAGACCGGTTAGCCGCTTTAACGACGGCAAGCAAGCAGAGTTCAAAGAGCGCAATCAAATAGCCGTCAATGACAAAAAGGAGCGAATTGAGTCCGATATGGTGGGATAATATGCGCCAAATAAAATATAAGGGCATTGTGCACAATGTATTAAACGACGCGCCATTTATTGGCGCGATCGTCATTGCAGAAAAGTGTTCGATGCCCTGTAAAAATTGTATAAACGAACATTTAAAGTCGGATAATTATACGCGCCGCAACAGCGCGGCGCAGATAATTGCCGAGGTCAAATCCAACGGCCTAGACGAGGGCGTAATCTTTTCCGGGTTGGAGTGGACAGAGCAGCCCACTGATTTAGTCGAGCTGGTCGAAGTGGCTTTGGCGGAAGGCTTAAAAGTAATCATCTATACTCATTGTGATGAAGACGCTTTTTTTAGAATTGCACCGGCTTTAAAAGATAAGCCGATTTATATTAAGTTTGGGCTTTACGATGACAATTTACGCACTGATAGCCATTTTTCGCACGGCGTAAAATTGGCTACCAGCAATCAGTACATTAAGTACTTTGGGTAATCTGAAATAAATGGCTATCGCTCTAAGGAGCAGATGGAATCATCTGCTCAGACTGTAGACAAATGCCCTATTTCTTTGTTGCTGCGCAAAATGTCGACCTTAACGTATGTCTTTATACGCTGCAGCCCGCCATTTTGCTTGCGCCTCGAACTAAAACATTTTCTAAAGTCTGGAGAGTATCGACTTTGTCGACACGCTCAGCAGATGGAATCATCTGCTTTTTTTTAGTGTGCAAATTATAATAATACAAGAAATTTATATAAAAAGCGCAACTTAAAGTTTACTTTTTATTATTTGTATAGTATAATTATAAACGAGTAATATTTCGATGTAAATAGATGCGATAGTCACATTGTTTGGTTTGTGGATGAATCGTGAAGAAGAGTATAGAACAGCGAGGCTGGTCAATTTTAGTTCTTTTTTATATTGAATCACAACCTATAAAGATTATAGAAAGGAGGTTACCATGAATGTTTATAAAAGACATTTAAAGTTAGCAAAAAAAGCATTATCGTTGACGTTTGCACTGCTGCTATTATTTAATTTAATTGCAGTAGGTGGTTATGCTGATGTTTCAAAATATTATGTTCAGAGCATCAATCCCTCTACGATTGAACTCAATTTAAGCGGTCTGAGTAATTCTGTACCGGTTACGCAGATGGACATAGCTGAGGAGGGCTATACTAATGTACTTGTTTGGGCTTTTACGACTAGGCCAAACGAGGTTATTGCGGTGGGAGATGGCGGTTTTAGTGTCGCTAATTGGAGAAATCACGATGAACAAAAGCTGTCTTTAGTGCGCTGGGTTGTTCAAAATGGTTATCCTAACAAGACAATTGGCCAGTTAGAAAGTGCCGCGGGTTTATCGTCGCTTTCGACTGACGAAGTCATTTTAGCGATGCAAGCTGCGATATGGTTTTTTACTGAGAATGTGAGTCTAGATGATTCGAATCCTACGACGGGCGATGTCAATACTGATGCAAAAGTCTGGGCGCTCTATAATTATTTTATCGATAACGTTATGGCTATGGCGGAACCGAGTACAAATTCAGTGACTGTTGTAACGCCAAATGAGGCGCAGCCGGCCAATGCACCGGTGGGGCCAATTACATTTACGCATGCTTTGGGCGTTAAGTTGTATGTAAACAGTTCTAATACTTCGGTCAGTTTTGAGTATTATGATGGTAGCCCGGTCGATATGACTGCAGTTGAAAGTGGACGCGCGTTTCGCATTACTGGTTTCAATAATGAGTACGGCAGCACTACTCTTACGGTACAAAACGAAGAAGTTTTGCAACCGGGACAATTGTTATTAAACGATGATTTGCAGGCGCTCATTGTCGCATCTTATATAGCGGTTGATGAAAATGAGCTATCGAGCATAGTGATGTGGCGTAAAACAATAGATTTTATTGTTCATAAATCGTGGGTTGGGCCGATTGCCGGACCAGTTGAAGTCAATTTACTGGCAGATGGGCAGCCGCTTAATCCACCGCTGAGCGGGGAACTGAACGAGGAGAATGAATGGACGTATGTATTTAAAGGTTTGCGGATAAATAATCTTGATGAAGGGGGTTACGAAGTACCAATTGTCTATTCTGTTGAAGAGGTAGATGTTCCAGATGGCTATAAGGTCAGTTATCCAACGCCTCCGGAAGGCTCTGGTTGGGACGCTGAAGTGAGGAATACTTATGAGCCTGACACTACGCGCTTAATCGTCGAAAAATCATGGGCAGATGATGTTCCGACAGCAAAGATGGTTGATGTCGAAGTTGTCTTGAAGGGCACGAATATATTTACGGGTGTAGAAGTCGAAGTTGACAGGACAATGCTGAATGAATCGAACAGTTGGACGCATACATTTGACAAGCTCCCCAGCAAAGATGATGATGGTCATCTCATAAAGTATGATGCTGAAGAAATTTTGCCGGATGGTTACGTTTTGGTCGATAAACTGGTTGACGATGTTGATCATGCTGTTAGATTTATAAATGGTCTAGAGCCGACCGCTGAATTCGTCGTTAAAAAAGATTGGGATTCTGTTACGCCGGGTGCAATATTACCCGATATTGAGGTAACCTTAACGGGCAGAAATAGCGTGACAGGTGATGAAGCGTATCAGGACACTGCAACACTAAAACAGGCGGATGGCTGGGTGCATACTTTTGAAGGTTTGCCCGTCGAAACTGACGATGGCGATCCAATAAGTTATGATGCAGATGAAACTGTACCAGATGGTTATGTGCTGCAAAATAAAGTGAAAGACGAGGGAGGTTTTGACGTTATATTTGTCAATGCACCGCATATCGCGACTCCGACATCGATCGCAGTTGAAAAAGAGTGGCTAGGTGTTGCGTCTGGAGAAACATTGCCGGGTGTAAATATTAATTTATTGGGTACGAGCACATCGTCAGGTGCAATAGTAGTTAATAAATCGGTAACTTTATCTAGCGGAAATAGCTGGCGGTATACGTTTGCCGGATTGCCGGTTACAGACACCTCGGGCAGCGCAATTACTTATGATGCGACAGAAGATGTTCCAACTGGATTCAATTTACAAAGTAAGACTTATGATGCCGATACGCACACATTTACATTTGTCAATGCCAAAGAGTTGATTTCCCTAAAAGTTGTCAAGGTATGGCAGGGCGGCAGCGCAGGCGGCGTAACCGTCAAGTTGCTTAAAAACGGCACGGCGATTCAACAGGTGGTATTGTCGGACAGTAACAACTGGCAACACGTATTCACTAATTTGCCAAAATACGAATCGGGTGTACTGCTGAACTACAGCGTATTAGAAGAGCCGCTTGCTGGCTACACGACGAAGTATAGCATTTTAAGTGGCGCTGAATTAGGTGGTGCGGCTATTGGTTTTAAAATTACAAATAGCAAAAAAGATTCACCCCAGCCTGAATTGACATCCGTTAAAGTTATGAAAGCATGGCAGGGTGGCGTTGAAGATAGCGCAACGGTTAAATTGCTCAAAAATGGCACGGCGATTCAACAGGTGGTATTGTCGGACAGTAACAACTGGCAGTACGTATTTACTAATTTGCCAAAATACGAGTCCGGTGCACTGGTGAACTACACTGTAGTAGAAGAACCGCTAGCTGGATATACGACGCAGTATAGCAATATAAGTGGTGTTGATTTAGGCAGTGCCGAAATTGGATACTTGATAACGAATATTAAAGACACTGTTGTACCACCTGAAATGACTACTGTTAAAGTCGTTAAAAAATGGCAAGGTGAAAAATTATCGAGCGTTATAATTAACTTGTATCGCGATGGCGTAAAAATGGATTCAGTTATTTTAAGTGACGGCAACAATTGGACGCACAGCTTTGACAATTTAGTTAAGTACAATGGCGCGAATCTGTACGAATACCGCGTAGATGAGGAAATGCTGGCGGGTTATAGTAAGACAATTGAGGAAGAATCAGAAAATCATTTTGTCATTACAAATTATAAATTATACGATGATGATGAAGATGACGATCAAGATGATGACCAAGATGACAATCAAGATGATTCGCAAGACGTTTCACAGGGCGAACCACAACAGGCAACTGAAACACCGCAAGAGGGCACACTATCGGTTGACGAGCCCGAGAAGACCACTCGCGAACAAATAGAGGCGCCAACAGAACCTAGTGTAAATGAATCTTCAACTGTTGTTTTGGATGTGCCGACACCGCTGAGCATGGATGAATTACCTAAGACAAATGAAGTGCTCCCGTTGCTACCTCAGTTATTAGGTTCTTTGCTGATTTTAGCGGGTGCAGCCTACATTGTAAGGAGATAACTTGAGCTAGAGAGTGAAAGTCTAATCAGTGCGATGAATTGAAAAGCGTCAATTGTAGTTCAAAGCAATCTGCAATTGGCGTTTTTTTATTGCGTTATTTGTGGTATGATGATGGTGATGTGATTGTATAGAATTTGGAGATAAAAAAATGAAAGTTGGAATTATAGGCGCATTAAATTATGAAGTGAATTTGTTGATTGAACGGATGGATAGTGTACGGCAGAACATTCGCGCCGGCGTCAGCTACCACAGTGGCATGCTAAACGGCAAATCGGTCGTCGTTGCAGTATCGGGCGTAGGCAAAGTCAATGCGGCGCTCTGTACGCAGATTATGATTAGTGAGTTCGCAGTGACGCACATAATAAATAGCGGTGTGGCGGGCGCGCTAAAAGATTATCTCGAACCGGGGGATGTCGTCGTGTCGACTGATTTAGCGCAGCACGATGTGGACGTTAGCGAGGGCGGCGGCTACGCTCTGGGGCAAATTCCGGGCATGAAGACGGCGTTTTTTAAGGCCGATCAGGCCTTGGCTGGCTTGGCTGTAAAGCTGCTTAAAGACAGTGAAGCAAAGCATAAAATATATAGTGATCGCATTGTTTCGGGCGATGTTTTTGTGGCGAATGCCGCCAAGAAAGCCGATATCTTAAATGAATTTGAAGCGGCGGCAACAGAGATGGAAGGTGCCGCGATTGCGCACGTTTGTCATCTCAACGCCATTCCATTTGTCGTCATTCGCGCCATTTCGGATAGGGCGGACGGTTCGGCAGATGCCGATTTTGATAGTTTTGCCAAAGAGTCGGCGAAGAATTCAGCTCTATTGGTAGAACGCATGTTGGGCGAATTATAATGGAATTAATTACTTTTAATGTCGAATTAGAAGATGACGGCGTTAGGGTTGACCGCTATTTGGTCGAGGCCTTAGATGGCATCTCGCGCAATCGCGTGCAGCGTTGGATCAAAGACGGCTTGTTGACGTCGAGTGTAAAAAAAGTCGTTAAAAAGAATCATTTGTTGAGTGCCGGTGAGATGATTGCATTGCAAATGCCGGAGCCCGAGCCGCTCGACGTCGTCGCCGAACCAATTGACATCGAAATCGTCTATCAAGATAAAGACGTTGTCGTCGTCAATAAACCGGTCGGTATGGTGGTTCATCCGGCACCGGGCAATTACACGGGTACGCTCGTCAATGCGCTACTCTATCACATAGAGGATCTATCGGATATCGGAGGTGTGATCAGGCCGGGTATCGTGCACCGCATCGACAAGGATACGTCTGGTTTACTGATGATTGCCAAAAACAATGCTGCGCATAACAGTTTGGCTGAACAGTTAAAGGCGCATACCGTCGAACGAAAGTACATTGCCGTCGTGCGGGGTTGTTTTAAGCGCGCTGGGGGCACGATCGACAAGCCTATTGGACGCAATCGCAACAATCGACTAAAGATGGCTATCAATCCAAGAGATGGGCGCAATGCCGTAACGCATTATACAGTGTTGCAAAAGTATGGCGAATTTGCATTACTGGAATGTCAGTTGGAAACGGGAAGAACGCATCAAATACGCGTTCATATGGCATCGATTGGTCATCCGCTAGTCGGCGATCCGCTTTACGGCATAAAAAAAGATAGACAAAATGGCGAAGGACAACTGCTGCACGCCAAGACGCTCGGTTTTATTCATCCGCGCAGCGGTCAAAGGATGTCGTTCGAAGCGCCGATTCCTTTTAAAATGCAATCGTTTATAGAAAAATTGAGGTGAAAAATTGAGTTTGAAGGCTAGTATTTTAGATGAAAAGAGCATGATGCGTACGATGACGCGTTTAGCACATGAAATTATCGAGCGCAACAGGGGCGTTAAAGACGTCGTCTTAGTGGGAATTTTGTCGCGCGGCGTGCCCTTGGCGGAATTGATCGCTCAAAAAATTCAAAGTATTGAGCAAGTTGAGGTGCCGGTAGGGCATATCGATATCACGTTATATCGCGACGATTTGTCACAAAAATCGGAAAGCCCCGTCGTCAATAAGAGCGACATCGGCGTGGCCATTGCGGGCAAGACGGTAATATTGGTCGACGATGTCATCTTTACTGGCAGAACAGTGCGCGCGGCACTGGATGCCGTTATGGACGTCGCGCGTCCAAAGGCAATTCAGTTGGCGGTTTTAGTCGACAGGGGACATCGCGAATTGCCGATTCGTCCCGATTATGTCGGCAAGAATGTGCCGACTAGTTTGCGTGAAGTCGTCAAGGTCAAGGTGATGGCAATCGACGGTGCCAACGGCGTCGATATTGAGGAGAAGACGCAGTGAACGAAAAGCGCTACGCTGTCGTGATGATGATTTTTTCGGCCTTTTCTTTTTCGCTGATGGCCTTTTTTGTAAAGTTGTCAGGTGATTTGCCGGCGATTCAAAAATCTATTTTCAGGTCGGCCTTAATTATGATCGTCGCCGGTGCAGTTTTCTTTAAGGGAAAAAAGAGCTTTAGAAACATAGCGTGCAAGCGCATTTTATTGATTCGCGTCGTCGCTGGAACGCTGGGGATTGTCTTGAATTTTTACGCTTATAGTCATCTCGTGCTATCAGATGCCGATGTCATATTGCGCATGAATTCTATATTTGTAATTATTTTCAGTTGGTTGTTTTTGAAGGAAAGTGCTGAAAGGTACCAAATTGTCGCGATTGTCGTGGCTTTTGTCGGCGTCTTGTTTATTGCGAGGCCGTCTTTTTCAAGTGCCTTTATACCCTATTTGGTTTCGCTCTGCGGTTGCATATTTGCGGCGATTGCCTATACGTCGCTTAGGGCGATGAGCGGCAAAGTCGATCCGCTGACAATTGTCTTTGCCTTTTCGGCATTTACGACGCTGCTGCTGTTGCCGTTTGTCGTGCTAAATTATCAGCCGATGACCCCGATGCAGCTCGTATATTTGCTTTTGGCGGGCGTCTTTGCTGGCTTTGGACAATATAGCATTACTTTGGCTTATAAATACGCGCCGGCCGGCGAGGTATCGATTTACAATTATTATGGCGTCATCTTTGCGGCTGTTTTAAGTGTTGTTTTTTTAAAACAGTACCCGCAGCCGCTTAGTTATGTAGGTTATTTCTTGATCTTTGCATCTTCCTACATGTTGTATAGAAAAAATTTGCTAAAAAAGTCTACTTAACCGATTTAGCAGAGTTTTTGTGGCGATTGCCGATTGTTGACAAAATGGTCTGATAACTATATAATTGCCTAAGTATAGATGCTCTTAGATAGCTGATTTTTGAATGAATGGGAGGAAATGTCCGTCATGGATAGTGACACGTGGATACTATTTATAACGCTGGTATTACTTATTTTACTGGGTGGTTTTTTTGCGTCTAGTGAAATTGCCTTTGCTTCGGTAAACAAGTTTAGGGTTAAAATTGAGGCGGAACGCGGCAATGTCAAAGCGATTCGCGCCTTGTATATCATTGAAAATTTTGAAGATACGTTGACCACTTTGCTGGTCGGCAATAATATAGCGCATATTTTCGCCGCCTCTATTGCGACGTTGATAACGACAAAAATATGGGGGCAATGGGCGATAGTTTATTCGACCGTCGTCATGACGTTAATTGTGTTTTTAGTCAGTGAAACGATTCCCAAAGTACTTGCAAAATCTAAGAGTTATAGCTATTCTCTGGCCTTGTCAAATACGCTTTACGCCTTGATGAAACTGATGTCTCCGGTCAATTTTTTGTTGACCAAAATCAGCAAGTTTTTAATACGAGTACTAATACCAAAATCGTCTATTAATATTTCAAAGCAGGACTTACATAGGATTGTCGAGAGCATGCCGCGCAACGAAAAGCAGGATAAGAACAAGGAGTTGTTTAGATTTGCCCTCAATTTTAGCGAAACGACGGCATCGCAGATATTGACCGACAAATCGCAAATTGTAGCCCTTTCAGTTGCCGACGAGCAGTCTAAGGCACTCCAAAAAATTAAGCTTAGCACGCATTCTCGGCTGCCTATTTACGATGCCAAAGGCGATAAAATTGTCGGCGTTTTGCAGATTAGGAAGTATTTAAAATCTTACGCAAAGCATCCACAACTAACCGATTTTAAACAACTGATGGACAAGCCGCTTTTCGTCAAATGCGATGAGCCGATTGACGAAGTGTTTAAAAAAATGAGTGTTGCCAAGGTCAACATGGCAATTGTCGCCGACGAAACTGGTACTATTTGTGGCATTTTGACAATTGAAGATATCCTCGAACAGTTAGTCGGTGAAATTTGGGATGAGGATGATGCCGAAAAAAGCACCACTTTAGATGGAGGTGTGCCACATGTTGGTTAATATTATTATAATTGTGGTGTTAATCGCCTTGTCGGCGGCTTTTTCTGGCTCGGAGATTGCCTTTTCTAGCATACAGCCGTCGCGTTTGGAGGCGATTGATAAGGAAAAGAGCAGGAGTGCGCAGTCGGCACACAAAGTTTACAATAACTTTGAGAGTGCGCTGTTGACGATACTGATTGGCAACAACTTGGTCAATATTGCGTCCTCGTCGATTGCCACCGTCATTGGCATTTCTCTGATCGGCGATCAGGGCGCGCCGATTAGCGCTGCCCTAATGACGGTAATCGTATTGATCTTTGGCGAAATTGTACCGAAAATTTACGCGTCGAACAATCCGCTGTTTTTCTCAGTGCTGACGGCGCCATTTGTCGAAGTTTGCATGTTTGTGTTTGCTATTCCAATTGCCATCATCAAACCGATTGTCGATTTATTTCGAAGGCCCGAGGAAAGCGACGACAATGAAGATAGCGAAGATCGCATTTTTACGGAAGAGCTGAACAGCTTGATTGAAACGGTTGAACAGCAGGGTGTCATTGAAGAAGATGACATCGATTTACTCTACTCAGTTGTCGATTTTTCTGACGTGCCAGTCAGCGATGTCTTCACGCCGCGCGTCGACATGTATGCGATCGACATCGATGACGACGATGAAACGATTAAGGCGCAAATCGCCGAATCGAATTATTCGCGCTTACCGGTTTACGATAAATCAATTGATAAAATTATCGGTATTTTATCGCTTAATCGATATTATAAAAAAGTTATTGAAAATCCGCAAGTTGACATTCGAGATATTTTATTTGACGTCGTCTACGTCTATAAATCGATGCGCCTACCGACTGCATTAAATGTCTTCTTGGAGTCGAAATCGCATCTCGGCATCGTCACAGATGAATACGGCGGCACGATGGGGCTCGTCACATTGGAAGATGTCATGGAGTTTATCGTCGGCGACATTTGGGATGAAAGCGATACGGTGGAACGCGATATCGTCGAGCAGAAAGATGGTACTTATAGCATCGATGGCGACTTGGCCCTTTCTGAATTTGCCGATTGGCTGGAATGGGAAAAGGAAGATTTGGAGAGCGAGGCGATAACTGTAGGCGGTTGGTGTTTGGAAGAATTGGATAATTACCCCAGCGAAGGCGACCAGTTTGAATATCACTCTCTATTGTTGACGATAAGCAAAGTTGACAATATGCGCATTGAACGCATTAGCGTGGAATTTAAGAATCCGGATCACATACCCGATTAGATGACAGGCGAAAATGGGATGAGGAGATGACGTTGAACGAAACTGATAGAGTAAAGTATGATGAGATTTTAGTGACGGAATTACAGCCTGCGTTAGGTTGCACTGAACCAATTGCGTTGGCCTATGCCTGCGCTTTGGCGCGCCAAGAACTGGGTTCTTTTCCGGAATCGGTTGAAGTTTCGGTGAGCGGCAATATTGTAAAGAATGTGAAGAGCGTTACGATACCCAACTCGGGTGGCATGAATGGCTTGGCGGCCGCAGTTTTACTCGGCTTGGTCGGCGGTGATGCCGGACTCGAATTGGAAGTGCTAAGTCGTCTAAGTGATGACGATATTCGCCAAGTGCATCGGTTACTGGATCAAGACTTTTATAAAATAGGTATTGCCGAGGGCAAAGAGGGGCTTTACATTGGCGTTAAAATAGCGGCTGGCGACGACTCGGTCGAGTTGATAATTAGCGGCGGCCATACGAGTATAGTGTTTTTAAAAAAGAATGACGTGGTAATCGTTGACAAAGCGTTGCAAAAGCAAGTCGTAAAAGAGGATAATCTGCGCGATTTTTTGACGATGGCTGGGATTTGTGACTACGTTGCAGAGCCGCTTAAGGAAGATGTCGTGGTCGCCTTAAAGCGGCAAATCGAATTCAATACTAAGATCGCCGAAGAGGGTCTAGCTAAACAATATGGCGTGGCGGTTGGCAAAATGCTTTGGGAGGGATCCGGAGAACAGATTGAACCGAAACTCGTCGCCTATGCGGCAGCGGGCTCAGACGCTAGGATGGGCGGCAGCTTAAATCCGGTGGTAATCAATTCCGGTAGTGGCAATCAGGGGTTGACGGCCTCTTTACCAGTAATAGAATACGCCAGACAGCACGAGATAGAGGACGATAAACTGTATCGCGCTTTGGCGCTCAGCAACTTAATTGCGATAAGAATAAAATATGGCATGGGAAATTTATCGGCCTTTTGCGGTGCGGTCAGCGCAGCTGCTGGCAGCGGCGCGGCAATGACCTATATGGCGGGGGGCGACAAGCGACAAATATACGATACGGTCGTCAACACGCTGGGCAATTTGGCCGGTATCGTCTGCGACGGCGCCAAGTCATCCTGTGCCGTAAAGGTAGCCAGTTCGGTCAATGGTGCCATTTTTGGACATCAGTTGGCAATGCGCGGTCATTTCTTTAAAGGCGGCGAGGGCTTGGTGGTGGACGATATCGAAAAGACGATTGATCACTATGCCAGATTGGGACTCGTCGGCATGAAGGAAACGGATAGGGTTATACTGGAAATGATGACGGAATAATTTTAGACAGCCAGTCTGTAATATAAACAATAAAAAGCCTGCGCGCATCGCATCAGATGCCAGCAGGCTATTTTACTGCCTAAATAAAGACTGGAATTAAACGTTAAAGCGGTACAGGATGACGTCGCCGTCTTTGACGATGTACTCCTTGCCCTCTGAGCGAATCAAGCCTCTTTCCTTAGCGGTCGCCATGTTACCGCATTCGACTAGTTCTTGGTAAGTAATCGTTTCGGCGCGGATAAAGCCCCTTTCGATATCGCTGTGTATTTTACCCGCTGCGGCAGGTGCTTTTGTGCCCTTTTTAATCGTCCAAGCGCGCACTTCTTGCGGTCCCGCCGTCAAAAAGCTAATTAAGTCGAGCAAGCTATAGCAGGCGCTAATCAATTTGTCGAGACCGGCTTTAGTGATGCCGAGGTCTTCTAAAAATTCGGCGCGGTCGGCGTCGTCAAGCGTCGCCAGCTCCTCTTCAATTTTGGCGCAGAATGTAATGACTTCGGCGTTTTCAGTGGCGGCAAAACGACTGACTTTTTCGACGTAGTCGTTGTGTTCGCCGTCGTCCAAAATATCGTCTTCCGAGATGTTGGCTGCGTAGATAATCGGTTTATAAGACAATAGATTTAAAGACTTGACAAAGTCGATATCATCTCTTTCAAATTGGATGGTGCGCGCGCTCTTGCCCTCGTTTAATACGGCGAGGATTTTTTCTAAAATATCCATTTCGCCCTGTAGCGTCTTATCGCCCTTGAGCGCTTTGCGCGTCTTTTCAATACGGCGTTGTAACATGTCGACATCCGACAAAATCAGCTCCAAGTTGATCACTTCGATATCGCGCAACGGGTCTACGCCGCCGTCGACGTGCACGACATTTTCGTCGTCAAAACAGCGCACGACGTGTACGATTGCGGCGACTTCTCTGATGTGCGATAAAAACTTATTGCCCAACCCGGCGCCCTCAGAGGCGCCCTTGACGAGGCCGGCGATGTCGTAAAATTCAATTGACGTATTGACGATTTTTTTGGAATCGTACATATCTCGCAATACCGGCAAGCGCTCATCGGGTACCGCGACGACGCCGACGTTGGGCTCTATTGTACAAAATGGAAAGTTGGCCGATTCGGCGCCAGCTTTTGTGATTGCATTAAATAAAGTACTCTTGCCCACGTTGGGCAATCCGACAATTCCTAGTTTCATAATCACTCCTTTGGTAGTGCTTTGTTTTACGGCAAATGGTCGTTGCCAATCTAGATTCAATCTATTATACCCTAAAATGTTGATTCGTGCACAAAAGATTTTATTTTAGTTTTTGCAGACAGGGTTTGTAGAATTTGTTATAATTCTATACAGATTAGGGTTTTGCGCAATAGTATTTAGTCGATGCGAAGTGCGCAGAGGTCGGTGTTGTTTTGTAAAGTGGATTAAAAATCTGGTTTAATGGAGGGGAATATGAATATAAAGCGCCTTATACTGGTATTGATGATGATTGTACTCACCGCATGCCTGCCGCAAGACGATGCGAAAGGGTCGACTACGACGTCTTCCGGCGAAACGCAGTCACAACGACAGACGACGCAAGTTGTCGCTACAACCGAACAGACTTTGCAAACGACCGCCAATCAGGGAGATGGAGCAGACGATGCTGAATACCGCAATGCAAGTTTTTTAGAAGGCGTTTCTAATTTTGTCGTCACTTCAGATTTGAAAGCTGTTGAATACTTTGGCGAGCTAGAGTATCAAATTGTCGACGATTTTAAAATTAACACTTCAACTGGCCAGCTCAAAACGTTCTATTATAACAGTCAGATACCGCAGGGCGCATATCTTAGGGTTCCCCAACTGACGGAGCAATCTGAATTGGCGAAGCGCATAAATGAAGAAATAGTCGATTTGTCTTTTGATTTTATTGAACCGGAGGGTCTGTTTTTCTTTAAAGTAGACTATGATGCATTCATTTACGATCAAGTACTAACTCTCAGTTTACGTCAAAATGTGGCTTATGAAGGCATCTTTGGCGGTGTAAATCAAATATTGAAGACTTACCACTTTGATATTTCGGAGGGGACTTTAAAGCAGTTGAGCGCCAAAGAGATGTTGGATCGATTAAATGTTTCAGAGGATCAGTTATTGGCGTTTGCCTCTGAATATATACCGCAGTATTTAGTTCATTTTTACGGACGTGGCGACGCTTGGAATAATCTTGAAGGCGAAATTAGTAGTGCTTTAGACGCGATTAGTTTTGCGATAGAAGAAGACTATTTAAAGTTATATAAGAATGCTGAAAACGACTATTATGGCATTGAGATCGACTATGATTTCTTTGATGATTTTGGTATTCCGACGCGCGTACACTTTACTGTAGCAGACGACGCGTTCACGATGGCGCTGCTTTCCAAACCAGATAATGCGTTGGGTGTTATCTACAAGGCGACTGAAGAACAGGACATGCCTACAAAGAACTATTATAATGCACCGATTAAACTAAATCGCTTAAATCAAAAAAGTGAAGGCATGCCAGTTTATATAACGCATTTTAGCGAGGATCAAGCGTTAATAGATATTTCCGATTTGGAATTGATAGATGTTGAAACTCAAGACGATACGGTGATTTTTGCCGAAAAGACGACGTCAAAGGGGTTGCCGATTGTCGACGATCCCGATTATGCCGAGGTATACCTATATTATGCAAATCTTCCCGAAACCATGCCGTTTGAGGTAGTTTCAATGACCGGTAGCTATTATGATTTATATGAGGTTAGGGGCGATGAGCACTTATACGACGACGTTAGATTTGGCAGTCGTATGCAATACGTCTATGGGACGGCCATCGCATCGAGATATATTGTGAATTTAAAGGGTGAACAATATGCCGACTTGACGTTTTCGTTAAACGGTGAATTTACGGCTAGCAGTAGCGACGACAATTGGAAAACTGCTGGTATTCCAATTTCTAAAGGGCGCTATACTAGCGACGAACAGAACTATTACTTATTCCCCTGTCGAGAGGACGTAGCGGCTGGCGCTGACGAATTATACGTCTTTGCGAAATACGAAACCGATGAAAATATTTATCCGCTATGCGGTAAATCGCAAGGCGCGATAGATAGCGATTGGATTATGTATTTAGCTATATTGGGATAGTTATCGCTGAATTGATTTCAGTGTATTGAGCCCGGAACATTTACAAACGGTTTTACCAATATCGATTCTTCTGAACTGTTTAAGGAATTAAAAAATCTGCTATATAGAAAACTTACATCTTTTGGATACGTCAAATGTAGTGGATATGTCAGAGATCTTTTTTGATTGTCATAGTTTAATTAGTGAAAATGCCACTACGCCGTTAGATTTGAGTTCTTTTGACACTTTTACGAGTCAAGATATCATGGGTTTTCGACTCGATTTGGATAATCCGATTTCGGCCGAAGGCGTTTTCGCTTGGCAAGGAAGTGCAAAGCCTGCGGTCGTGGCGGAAGATCCAAGTGATATTGACTATGTAGCGGTGAGTTTTAACGCGGGCGGCTGTCGCCGAAATCATTCATCGTTACTTGGAAATAAGATAGCAATTCGCCAAGCGAAAGGCCACCTGTCATTCGGGTGGTTTTTTTGTACGACGGCGCGATGTATACAAAACGATTGCAAAGTATCGATAGTGTGCTATAATTAAATAAGTAAAGCATCTTGGCTACAATAATAGGAGGAAAGATATGAGTTTTATGAAAAAACTTGGCGATGCCTTTAATAAAGCCGGTGAAAAAGCCGGTGAATTGGCGGATTTTGCCAGCGATAAAGCGAGCGTGATGGCGGCGCAAACGAAATTGAAGATGGAGCAACAAAAATTAAAGGGTAAAATTCCGGCACTCTATAAAGAACTTGGTGAAAAAATATATCAAGCTATGAAAGAGGACTTGGGTCACGATGTGCTCACGGCGACTGTTGCGGATTATACAAAGCAATTAGACGATGTCAACGCTGAAATCGTCGAACTCGACAAGAGAATAGAGGAGGTTGCGCAGGGGTCTGAAAGCGAGCAAGCAGATGAACAAATCGTCGCAGCCGTCGACGAAAGTCCCGAGGCGCCGGTTGCAGCCGCTTCGGTGATTGAAGAAGTGCAGCCGGCTGCGACTGAAGAGGTGAAATCAGAAGTTGTCGAAGTGGGTGAAGTCGTTTCCGGCGCAGTGCAAGAAGTCCAAGAGAGCGACGACAATTAAGGAGATGACTGAAAGCGATGAATCCCGTAGCATTTGAAATATTTGGCATTTCTGTCAGATGGTACGGCATAATTATGGCCAGCGCAATGTTGATAGGTTTAGCGCTGGCCGTTTATCGTGCACGACCGTTTGGTTATAAAAATGATGAGATTGTCGATATGGCAATATGGGTGTTGCCCTCGGCTGTAATTGGCGCGCGGCTCTATTATGTCATATTCGAGTTTGAGCGATATGGCGGCGATATATTTCGCATGATCAATGTTCGCGAGGGCGGTTTGGCAATTCACGGTGGCGTCATCGGTGGCGTCTTGGCGGGCTATATTTATACTCGGGTCAAAAAATTAAACACCTGGCAATTGGCCGATATACTGATGCCTTCATTAATATTGGGTCAGGCGATTGGGCGCTGGGGCAATTTTATAAACGGCGAAGCGCACGGTGGACCAACTGATTTGCCTTGGGCCATACAAGTGGATGGCGTAGCTGTTCACCCGACGTTTTTGTACGAATCGATTTGGAACTTGTTGGTATTTGTTTTACTGCTAAGATTCACTAAAAAGAAGAAGTTTGATGGTGAAATCGTCTGTCTTTATATGATTCTGTATTCAATCGGACGATTTTTTATCGAAGGGCTTAGAACCGACAGTCTGATGATTGGGCCGTTGCGTACGGCGCAATTGATTTCGCTCTTGCTAATCGCAATAGGATTGCTAATAATAGGCAAGGTGAGATTTAAAAAAAATAAAAACTAAAATTAATATTTGAGTATTTTTGTTAAATAAAAACAAGACAACACATTATCTAGTATGATGTGTTGTTTTTTTTGTGTAGATAGTGACTAATAATTAGATTTGCTCTAAATATATGAGGCAATATTGTCAGAAAAATGTTGAAAAAACAAATAAAGTGGGGTAGAATGGTATAAAGTGGTACAAAGTGGGATAGGTGGAGCGAAGGCGATGAAATATTTCTTAGGAGAATTCGATCATACGATGGATTCAAAGGGCCGCGTCAGCCTGCCTTCGCGCTTTCGAGAAATCATTAGTGAATCGTTTTATATTACAAAAGGGTTAGATAACGGCTTGTTTATTTTTCCCGAATGGGCTTGGCAAAACATAATTGAAAAACTAATTGAAATACCGCTTCACGACTACAAGAGGAGTCGCGAACGTCAAGCTTTTTTAAGCGGCGTGGTAGAGGCGAGCCTCGACAAGCAGGGACGCGTTATGATTAATCCTAAGCTAAGAGAATATGCAAAGATAAGAAAAGACGTCGTGATAACCGGCGCCGGCGACCGCATAGATGTCTATGCCAAAGAAGTTGCCAATCAGCGCAATCGAGAGTTTGCCGATTCAGAACATTCAATTACTTCTGAAACGTTTAGATTGCTGGGGGTGTAGCGTGAATACTTATCACACCCCGATTATGAAAGATGATTGCATTAAGGGATTGGCGATTAAGCCGCAAGGCGTTTATATCGATGGCACCCTTGGCGGCGGCGGCCATTCCGAGGCGATTTTAGAATCTTTAGATGGCGGCCGCTTGATTGGCATTGATCGCGATTTCGATGCGATACGCGCCGCCACGCAGCGATTGGCGCGCTTTAGTCAATCTTTTGTCGCCTATAATAGGAACTATCGCGATATACCCGCTGTAATAGCGGAGGAAAAGCTGACTGGCGTCGATGGTATTTTACTCGATTTGGGCGTGTCGTCGCATCAATTAGACACGGCCGAACGCGGTTTTTCATTTCACGAAAACGCACTGCTCGATATGCGGATGAACCAGTCCGATGAAATGACGGCGGCAGATGTCGTCAACGGTTATAGCGAAGTTGAGTTACACCGCATTATCAGAGATTATGGCGAGGAGCGTTGGGCCAAGCGAATAGCACAGTTTATCGTTGCGACGCGCAAAGATAAGCCACTCGAAACCACGTTTGACTTAGTCGAAGTCATCAAAAAGGCAATTCCTAAAAAGGCCAGGGATGGCGGCGCTCATCCGGCTCGCAGAACTTTTCAGGCAATTCGCATTGAAGTCAACGATGAATTGGATCGCCTGCGCGAAACTGTTTTGGCTTTGGTCGATTCGCTCAATCCCGCTGGTCGTTTGGCGATTATCACCTTCCATTCGCTTGAAGATCGCATTGTCAAACACGCCTATCGCGATTTGGCGCAGAGTTGCACTTGTCCGCCGGACTTCCCGGTGTGTCGCTGCGGCGGTCGCGCAATAGTAAAAATAATAAATAAAAAGCCAATTGTAGCCGGTTTGAAAGAGATGACAGACAATCCGCGCGCGCGCAGCGCGAAGTTGAGGATTTGTCAAAAAATATAGGTCGAAGCGTAGATATTAAGGGGTGTTGTTATGTCAGCGGTACGAAAATTAGATTTTTACACAAACGATATCGTAGAAGTTGATGACAGTAGACAAGTTAGGTCGATTGAGGTCATCGAAAAAAAACAACCTTTACCAATTAGATTGGCGTCGATGGCGGTTGCGCTGTTCGTTTCACTCTGCCTCTGTTTTATGGGTGTTATCGTCATTAAGCGCTATGCGATGATTAATCAAATGCAGATACAAATATTTAACATAAAGAGAAATATCCATAAAAACGAAGTTATGATGGACGAATTAATCGTCAAGCGGGAATCGTTCATGACGATAGAAGAAGTCGAATCTTACGCAACTGAAAAGTTGGGCATGGTCAAGCCTTCTGACGGGAATAAAGTCATCTTAAATAGCGCTCGTTATGTCAAACTCGATCAGAGTATTTCCTTTAAGAAAGTACGGACCCGGACAGTTCAAAAAAACTGGCTGTTTGGCGGTTTTGCAGAATTGCAAAAGACTGATGCGCTAGCCAAAGAATAACGCATCCGGGACAGACATTAAAATGGGGTTAAGGCCTCATTTTTTTATCTTGTAGTACTGTATAACTACGGTTAATTCTGATATAATAGGAGTGCATTAACGTTAGTTTTAATAAAGAGGAAGTCATGGAACAGTATAACAATAGAACAAAATTGCTAATTGTGGCATTTGTTTTTTTTATATCATTTATTGCACTTGCGGGACGCTTGTTTCAATATCAAATATTAGACGCGGATCTCATAAAAGCGCAGTCGGACAAACGGATTAGTCGCAAGATTAAGTTGCCGGCGCGCCGCGGCATGATTACAGACGCAAACGGCAATGTGTTTGCCTATTCACTCGACAATAGTTCGGTTTATTTTAAAAAGCCCGATCCCAAAAAAGTCGAAGAGAAAAGGGAAAAAGCTGAGGACGTCGGCGAGGTGATCGATAAACTGTACGCCGTATATCCCAATTTCGATAAGGCCGAAGCCATTGCCAAAATCAATAATTCTCAAAAACTGTTAGTGAAGATAATCGAAACATTGCCGCGCAACGACGTAACGCTCGTCAGGCGCTTGGATACGAATTCGCTGGAAATCCACACGACTTCAAAGCGCGTTTATCCAAATAAAAATATGGCGTCTCACATTCTCGGCTTTACAAATGTCGACGGCATAGGGATAAGTGGCTTAGAGTATACGCAAGAAGAATACCTAAAGGGTATCGACGGATTCATTGAGGCGCGCACCGACGAGTTCGGCAGAAAGTTAGTCTATTCCGGCGTCAATTCGATTGAACCGATCGAAGGTTATACCGTCGTAATGACGATTGACGAAACGATTCAATATTATCTCGAAGAGGCAATTGAGCTGGGGTGTCAAGTATCTCAAGCGAAAAAAGTCATGGCGGTTATTCAAGACGCGCGCAATGGAGCCATCCTCGGCATGGCCAGCTATCCGGATTTTGATCCGAATGATTACATGGCGCCGACTTGCGATGTTCAAATAGAGGAGATTGAAAACTTAGAGGAAGGCAAAAGCATCGTCGACGTAATGAGTAAATATTGGAATAATCCAATTGTTCAGCAGCTTTACGAACCGGGATCGACGTTTAAAATTTTTATTGGCATGGTCGGTTTAGAAGAGGGCAAGACCACTAACGACAGCACTTACAGTTGTCCCGGTAGCAAAGTTGTAACCGGTAAGACGATTAAGTGTTGGAAGACATCGGGGCACGGCGGTCAAAATTTGGTCGGCGGTTTTAAAAACTCTTGTAATGTCGTCTTTATGAACGTCGTCGATGCCATTGGCAAAGAAAAAGTATACGAGTACATAGATGTCTTTAAATTAAATAAAAAATCTGAAATTCCGCTCGGCGGTGAGGCGAAGCCAATTTTGACGCCATTAAAAGACCTCAGGCCGGTCGATTTGGCAAGAATTGGATTTGGTCACAACATTTCGTTGACACCGTTACAAATGTTGAATATACTCAGTGTGGTTTCAAATCACGGCAGATTGATTCAGCCGAGCTTAATTAAGGAAATTAAAACCGTAGATGGCTCGATAATAAAATCTTTTGAGCCGCGCGATGCGGGGCGCGTCATTTCGCAGCAAACGGCTGATAATGTCCTACAAATACTGGAGCAGGTCGTAGCCTCTGGATCGGGCAAAAATGCGGCCGTAGCGGGCTATCGCATCGCCGGTAAAACCGGTACGTCGATTAAAATAGTGAATGGCCGCTACGACGACGATCGCAAAGTTTTTTCGTCTTTTGCGGCAATTGCGCCGGCCGACAATCCGCGTTTTAATTTAATTGTCATCGTCGATGAACCGCAGTCGGCAAATGTACACGGCTCCAGTGTCGCTGCGCCGATAGCAAAGCAAATCATGTCCAACGTGTTAGCCTATTTAAAGATTGAGCCCGAAGAAGTGGCCGATGTCGTGATGACGACTGTACCCGATTTGATTGGATTGTCGTATCAACAAGCCGTTGCAGAGGCGCAGCGCGCCGGATTGCGCTTAGTGTTATCGAAGAACTCTGACGAGTTGATCGCCAACGATGGCACCGTCGCCAAGCAATATCCGCTAGAGGGGGCGTTAATCATTAAAAACGCTGAAGTTTACATTAGATTAGAGGAATAGAGAGTTTACAGTGAATATTGATATAAATACTTTTGCAAAATGGTGTGGCGCCGACTATAGTGGCGCTGCCGCGAGCATTTGTGGCGTTTCAATCGACTCGCGCAAGGTAGCGCCGGGCGAGGTGTTTTTCGCCTTTAAGGGCGAACGCGTCGACGGCGAATTGTATGTGGCGGATGCGCTTGCCAAAGGCGCTGTTTGCGCAGTGGTGTCGACGGAGTATGCCGGCGCTGAAAAAAATATAATCGTAGTGCCTGACGTCTTGAAGGCATTGCAGTTGGCGGCGCGCGCCTATCGCAAGTTGTTTGATGTGCGCATCGTAGCAATCACCGGTTCGGTGGGCAAGACATCGACTAAAGACATGCTGTCGGCGGTTTTGAAACAACGCTACAATGCGCTGGCTACCGAAGGCAATTACAATAACGAAATCGGCTTGCCGCTGATGATTTTTAAACTGACAGAGCAGCACGACGTCGCCGTTTTGGAAATGGGGATGAACCATTATGGAGAATTGACGACATTGTCGGAAATTGCCGATCAGGACATCGCCGTGATTACCAATATCGGCACGGCACACATTGAATTCTTTGGCTCAAAAGAGAATATCGGCAGGGCCAAAATGGAAATAACAAAGTCCTTAAAAAACGGCGATGCATTGGTCTTGAACGGCCGTGATGAAATACTGCAAAAACATAGCAGCAGCGTGTATAGTGTACATTTTGTCGGCCGTCCAGAAGATTGGTTGCGCGCTGCAAACGTAACCGTCGATATGAGTGGAACGACGTTTGACTTGCTTTACGGCGCAAGTCGCACAGTTATCAAAATGCCGCTTTACGGCGAACACTTTGTCGAGAACGCACTGCTGGTGATTCGCGTAGCACTGCTGTTGGAAATGGATATCGAACAAATTGCGGCAGGTCTAAAGACTGTAAAACCGGCCAAAATGCGCTTTCAGTTTGAAGAAATCGCCGGCAGAACGTTTATTAACGACGCTTATAACGCCAGTGTCGACTCGATCGAGTCGAGCGTTGCAACTTTTTGTCAGCTGCCCTTCAAGCGACACTTTGCAATAATCGGCGACATCTTTGAATGCGGCGATTACGCGCCCGCCGTGCACCGTGAAATTGGAGAATTGCTGAATCGCTATTCGCTAGAAGGTGTAATCTTTGTGGGGCGGGACATCGCCTATGCAGCTGAGCTCTATCGCGGTGCTCATCGCCTATGCAGCAAAGCGGATGCTCTGCAAAATATGGTCTACGCTGCCGGTGACGGCGTTTTGGTGAAGGCTTCGCGCGGCATGGCGCTGGAAACGTTGATAGATGGTTACAGAGGCAAAGATGATGAATAGTTTAATGATAATAAATGCGCTGCTGATTGGCCTGGCGATTGCAGCTGCCTCGGGGCCATTTTGGATACCTTTTTTTAGAAAGCTGAAATTTGGACAATACATTCGCGAAGAGGGGCCGCAGGCACATTTGGCAAAGGCCGGCACGCCGACCTTCGGCGGTGCAATATTTATATTTTCGGCTTTGTTGACTACATTAGTTCTAAACGACTTGACGACATACCTGATTAGCCTGTTGGTCGGCACTGTTGGCTTTGGCTTAATCGGTTTCTTAGACGACTATACAAAAGTTATAATGAAACACAATCGCGGTTTGTCGGCTGGCGCTAAAATGATTGGCCTAATTGCGGTCACGGCAGTTTTGTACGTCTTGTTTTTTAAAAGCCATATCAGCGTCTTCTGGCTTAATGCGTTCAGCGTACAGGGCGTCGTTTGGGCGGTGTTGTTTTTATTGATCGCCGTAGCGACGACAAACGCCGTCAATTTAACAGATGGCATAGACGGCCTGTGCGGTTTGGTCAGTTTGATCGTCGCGCTGTTTTTAACAGCTGTTTCCGTTAAGCGCGGCGCGTTGGATTTGGCGTTGGCCAACGCGGCGATGAGTGGTGCGTTAATCGGTTATTTGCTGTACAATTGGCATCCCGCTAAAGTTTTTATGGGCGACATGGGATCGTTGGCACTTGGCGGCTACATATTCGTCAACGCCGTTCAACTTGGCATAGAGTGGTGGATACCGTTATTCGGCGTCGTTTACGTCGTCGAAACTGCATCCGTTATCATTCAGGTTGGCTATTTTAAGTCGACCGGTGGAAAGCGTTTCTTTAAGATGACGCCGCTCCATCATCACTTTGAATTGAGCGGTTGGTCAGAAATGAAAATTGTCATTGCGGCCGGCGGCGTAACGGCGTTGGCCTGTTTGCTAACCTATTTAATCGTTTAAAGGAGTGCGCAATGAATTTGCACAATTGTCGCGTGTTAGTCGTCGGCATGGCCAAATCGGGAATTGAAGCGGCTAAGCTGGCATTAAAAAAAGGCGCGCGCGTATCGTTGTATGACGCCAAAAAAGAGCGCGATTTAGAAATAGAAGAACAATTATTGGCATCGACAGAGGCCGTTTACTTTGGCGGCGAAGTGCCGCCGGTCGAGCGCTTTGATTACCTTGTGCTCAGCCCCGGGGTGCCGCCGACTTTGCAGTTTATCGAACGCGCTAGCGCGCAGGGCGTCAAAGTGATCGCCGAAGTCGAATTTGCCCATCGCCTTTCAAAGGGACGCTTTGTCGGCATAACGGGGACTAATGGCAAGACGACTACGACCGCTTGGACTGCACATATACTGGAATCTGCTGGGATTCGGGCACATGCCGTCGGCAATATCGGCGTCGCCCTTTCAAGCGTCGTCGACGGCGATTGCGAAGACGATTTTTACGTCGTCGAATTGAGCAGTTATCAACTCGAAACGGTTGTCGATTTTAAACTGGAATGCGCCGCTATACTGAATGTTACGCCCGATCATTTGATGCGCCATAAGACGATGCGCGCCTATGTCGACGCAAAGTTAAACATTGCGAGTGGGTTACCCGATAAATCGGCGCTATTTCTCAACTTAGACAATCCAATTACGCAGCGCATACAGCGTGAATGCGCCGGATCGAGTGCTTTCAGCAGAAATTGCCGGTCGGCCTATGCGCATTTAGAGGGCGATCTAATCGCGGTCGATGGCCGCTCCATAGTATCACTTAAAGCGTTGCCTATTCGCGGCGAACACAATGTTGAAAACGCTTTGGCTGCCGCCGCAATCGCCCGCTACATCGGCTTGGATGACGCGCAGATCGAGCGCGGCTTGACGACGTTTAAAGGCGTTGCGCACCGCAATGAGCTCGTCTTGCAGCGCCCGCAAATTGCCTTTTTTAACGATTCTAAGGCGACAAATCCGGAGGCTACGATAATGGCGCTGAAGACACTAGACCGACCGACTGTTTTAATTGCAGGTGGCATGGATAAGGGCAGTGATTACAGCGTACTGTTTGACTACCTTGGAAAGATTGTTTACATTGTCTTAATCGGTGAAACGAAGTGCGATATCGCCAAAGCGCTCGACGGTATCGGATTTACCGACTATCAATGTGTTGAGGACATGGAACAGGCTGTCGCCAAAGCTATCGAATGCTGTCCGCAGCCGGGCAATGTCTTATTGTCGCCGGCTTGTGCCAGTTGGGATATGTACTCCAGTTTCGAAGTGCGCGGCGATCACTTTAAAAGATGTGTGTTAGAACAGATGGGTTAAGCTATGACTAAGCAGAGAACGATATATAGCAAAATGGATTATCCGCTATTGATGGCCGTGTTGCTGTTGGTGGCGATCGGATTGGTGATGGTTTATTCGACCAGTTACTACAATATGCTGGCTGCCGATAAATCTCCTGAAACGATTTTCAAGAGCGGTATTCGCTATGCCGTCATCGGCACGATCTTGATGCTATTCGTAACGCAAGTGAACTATCGCATTTATCGCAAATTGGCCGTAGCTTTCTATATTGCTGCAGGCGCGGCGTCTATTCTCGTGCTGCGTTTTGGTGAAAAGATGAAGGGTGGGCAGCGCTGGCTCGTGATTCCAAAAGTAGGCATTAGTTTTATGCCCTCGGAATTGGTAAAAGTATCGATTGTTATATTGTTCGCTTGGTTAATTGCGCTTGCCGGTCCGCGCATGAAAGAATTTAAACACTTTTTAGTTTCGACGTTGTTGTTAGTGATTGTCGCTTTTTTGACGATTTTACAGCGCGATTTTTCGACGACGGCAATTATAATAGTGCTCGGCATGCTAATACTGTTTGTGGGCGGTTGTAAACTGTTACATATTGCCGGGCTCGGCGCATTGGGAACTATGGGTGCGGCGTTTTATGTCGTCATAAAAAATTATTCGAGCGCGCGCATCAATACTTGGCTGAATGGGTTCTTTGATCGCGTATACGCCTTTTCGGATGATAAGCATCAGATTATCTATTCTATATATGCAGTTGGCGCGGGAGGCTTAAAGGGCAAGGGGCTGGGCATGAGCGAGATGAAGTTGCTTCGTTTGCCGGATGCCTACAACGATTTTATATTTGCCATAATATGTGAAGAGTTTGGATTTTGGGGAGCGCTGTTGGTTTTGGCGTGTTTCGCCTTCATCGTTTATCGCATTTTTTTAATAGCACTTAAAACGAAAGATTTATTCGGTTCGATGATAGCTGCTGGAACGGCGATTTTAATTGCCATGCAAGTCGTCATCAACGTCGGGGTCGTCACGAATTTATTGCCGACGACCGGTATAACTTTGCCCTTTATTTCAAAGGGTGGGACATCTTTGGTCCTCATGATGTTTTTAGTGGGCGTCGTGTTGAATATATCGTTACAGCCAAATCAGACGAGGCGCCGCGTCATTCAATATCAGAAAGATGAGAGGTAAGCATGAGAATGATTGTAACCGGTGGCGGCACTGGCGGTCACATATATCCGGCTATTGCAATTGCAAAGCGGGTGCGCAAGGCGATTCCCGATTGCGATGTTTTATATGTAGGTGGCAAGTACGGACTTGAAAAAGACATTGTCGAACGCGAACAATTGGCCTTTAAGAGCATCGATGTATTGGGCTTTAATCGAAACAGCATAAGCAAACGCATTAAGGCCTATTTCAAGTTGATCGTGGCACTTTTTCAGTCGTTTCGCATCATTCGCAAATTCCGCCCCGATTTAGTAGTGGGCACCGGTGGTTACGTCAGTGGTCCGGTGGTCTTGATTGCCGCTCTGCTGGGCGTTGACACGATGATTCACGAACAAAATGTGATACCGGGCTTTACCACTAAAAAGTTGTCTAAATACGTGACGCGCATCTTGATTAGCTTTAAGGAATCGCTGCCTTACTTTAAGGAACAAAATAAAGTTTATTATACGGGTTTACCAATTCGACAGGAATTTACAAACGCCGACCGCGCGCGCGCGCGCCAGGCGCTCTACATCGAGGACGATTGTCTCTTAGTGGTATCGCTCGGCGGCAGTAATGGCGCTGCGGTGATAAATCAACTGGCCGAAAAATTAGCATATCGCATTAGTGGTCAGCAGAACGTTCGCTTCGTTCACATAACGGGCAAGCGCTATTATGGCGAGTACGTCGCGGCACTCGATCGGGAAAAAATTGGCGACAATGTGACCGTTGTCGATTATCTGGACGACATTTACACGATGTTGGCGGCCGCCGATTTGGTCATTAGTCGCGCCGGTGCGCTCTCGCTGGCCGAGTTTTCAGCGCTTTCCTTGCCAGCCATTTTGATTCCGTCGCCCAACGTCGCCGACAACCATCAGTTTTTCAATGCTAAGGCCTACGAAAAAATGGGTACGGCAATTGTAATCGAAGAAGGTAAAATGGACTACGAGGCGATTTTAAAGGTAATTGAATCGTTTATCGACAATCCGGAACAGCTCGCTAACATGCGCGAAAACTATGACAATTCCAAGCGCGAGAACGCCCTAAATACAATTATGTCTATGATTTTTAGTTATCAGTTGAGGTAGCAGAGGTAACGCATGAGAAAATTGGCTTTTGTAACAGTTGTTATCGTGGCGTTAGTCGCAATTAGCTTTTCGCCGTTGCTCAATATCAGACATGTTTCCGGCAACGCCGATTATCAGCTTAGCGCCGCCGATGAAAACTGGCTTTACAGCCAGAATTGGCTGTGGCACAGCGCCGCTTGGCTGGGGCAAAATTTACCCGATAATATGACCTATCAAGACGTCGTCGTAGATAAGGATAACTTGTTTTCAGTTGCGATCACGGCTACGCAGAGGGAGCCCTTTATCGCAATTAAAAGCGGCGGTTATTTTGTCGTCATCGACATGTATGGCGTCGTATTGGACCTTTCTTTAGAACCGGATGCGCCCTATGTCATCGAGGGCTTTGAAGTCACTTCGGCGGTCGTCGGAAAACCGCTGGCGGCCGATGAAATGGGGTTGGTCGAACGCGCTGTGCAAATCGTCTACATGTTTAAGACGTATACCGATTACGAGCCGTCGATTAAATTAAAGGGTAGGCGCATTATTCAAAAGATGACGGACGACATATACATTGACTTCGGTCAGGGGGAAAACGTCGAATTGCAATTTAACAACGCCTTAGCGGCCTACCAAAATATTATCGAAAATTCGGGGACGAGTGGCATTGTAAACGTTTCGAATCCAAATCAATGTATTATAGAACCATTAAAGAGGTGATTGCGTGAAGAGTGGCGACAAATTATTAATCGGCGCGTTATGTGTCATCATAGGCGTTTTAATTGCACTGCAATACAGAACTGTTCAGTCTAATTATTTAGACGGCTTAATACCGTCGAAACGTTCTGATCAATTGAGGGAGGAAATTACTGCGCTGCGCGAAGAAAAGGCCAGACTCAATCAGGAACTGGACGGTCGCAAAAAAGAACTCGAAGATATTACGAGTAATGCGGCGACTGAAATTAAATTGATCAAAAACTTACAGTTGCAGCTTGAGCGCTATAAGACAATTTGCGGACTGACCGACGTCGTCGGCGAGGGCATATATATTTATATCGACAACGGAATTGCCGAAATGGGCATGGACAATACTGCAAACATCGTCGAAAACAGCTACTTGATTACGGCGATTGTCAACGAGTTGAACGCCGCCGGTGCGGAGGCGATTTCGGTCAATGATCAGCGCGTCATCGCCAGTACGGCGATTCGTCAAGTGGGGGATGAAATCAGCATTAACGGAAAAAAATTCATCAATCCAATCGTGATTAAGGCGATTGGCAACAAAGCTGTTTTGTTGAGCGCGGTAGGCGCCCGCTTTCAAATTGTCGAGTCATTACAGAAGAGCGGCTACCAAGTGGAACTTAAGGATTCGGACAGCATAAAAATTGCCAAGTATGAAGATGTTATCAACTGGCGCTATGCCACTACGGAAGAGGAATAGGCTTAAAATGAATAAGAACAGTACAGTGTTATTGCTTTTTATCATTGCCATTTCGTCGATGGTTACGCTTTTTGTTAGAACGGTTGACGTATCTAATCGCTATGTCGACATTCAAGATATCGAATTGCTGACCTTGCAAAAAAACGAATTGACAATTGCCAACAATCGTATAAAAGAACAGATTAGCGAGGTCGACGCGCAGGCGAAGGCCTATCTCGTCGCGCCCAATAAAGAACAATTGATGGAACAATTACGGCGCGACATCGCACATTATAAAAAATTGGTAGGCTGTACCAGTTTGCGCGGTGAAGGTGTCGTCATTACGGTCAGCGATTCCAAATTGCCGCTCAATCCCTATCAGACGCCGGAAGACGTCGTGATTCACGATGCCAACTTGCGCCTTTTAATCGATGAACTTTGGCAAGCGGGTGCAGAGGCGATTTCGATAAACGGCATGCGCATTGTGTTTGGTTTGTCGGAGATTCATTGCAGCGGGCCGACTATCAACATCAACGGCGTCGAACACGGTGAGCCCTATATTATCAGGGCGATTGGCGACCGTTACGCATTGCAGCGCGCAATGATTCAAGATGGATCCTATGCCAATACTCTAGGTCGCTTTTCGCTCAATATAGAAGTTAATACAAAAGTTGACATGTCAATAGCAGGTTATAAAGATCATGCAGTTTTTAAGTACGCAAAGGTGGAGGAACAATGACGGTAATCATTATAGTAATTGGTATTATTGTAGGCGTTTTAATCGGCAATCAAATTCCCTTTATTTTTAGCGGCGGCGTTTCCGTATATGTGTCAGTTGCCATTATGGCGGTTATCGATTCGCTGTTTGGGGCATTGCGCGCCAACTATCAGGGCAAATTCAATATGGTCATCTTCAGTTCCGGTTTAATCGCCAATACACTATTGGCGGCGCTCTTGGCATATGCCGGTGACAAGCTCGGCATACCACTATACTACGCGGCGCTATTTGTGTTTGGTACGCGTATATTCCGGAATATGAGCGTGCTTAGAAGGCGGTTATTGAGCAAGTGGATTAGGTAGTTTGAAATTTTTTTTCGATAATTGTAACAAATCGCTTTACATACTAGATATAACAGTATATTATTAAAATAGTACTATATATAGTGTAGAGGAGAAACTGGTATCAAGGGGGTTATAGAGTGCTAGAATTTGATATCGAGATGGATAATTATACTCAAATTAAGGTAATTGGCGTCGGCGGTGGCGGCAACAACGCCGTCAATAGAATGATTGAGGCGAACCTACAAGGCGTGCAGTTTATCGCTATAAATACAGACAAACAGGCGCTTCAGACTTCTAAAGCGGAATACAAGATACAAATAGGCGAAAAGTTGACGCGCGGTTTGGGTGCCGGAGCCAATCCGGAAATTGGGAAAAAGGCGGCCGAAGAGAGTCGCGACGATATTTTTCAGGCATTGCAAGGTGCCGATATGGTGTTTATAACCGCCGGTATGGGCGGTGGCACGGGCACGGGTGCGGCGCCGATTGTGGCGGAAATCGCCAAAGAAATGGGTATTTTGACGGTCGGTGTCGTCACTAAGCCATTTACATTTGAGGGGAAAAGACGCGCCAGCCATGCCGAAATGGGCATTGAAGAATTGAAGGGCTGCGTCGATACATTGGTTTCAATTCCAAACGATCGATTGTTGCAAGTCGTCGAACGAAGGACTTCAATTGTAGAGGCCTTTAAGGTTGCCGACGACGTACTCAGGCAGGGCGTGCAGGGTATATCCGATACGATTACCGTTCCCGGTTTGGTCAATTTGGACTTTGCCGACGTCAAGGCGATTATGTTTGAGCGCGGCATGGCGCATATGGGCATCGGTCGCGCCAGCGGTGAAAACCGAGCCATAGATGCCGCCAAACAGGCCGTGCACTCACCTTTATTAGATACGTCTATCAACGGTTTAAAGGGCGTTTTGTTCAACGTTACCGGTGGACCGAATATGGGCTTGCACGAAGTTACTGAGGCTGCAGAAATAATTTCCGAGGCTGCCGATGAAGATGCAAACATCATCTTTGGTGCCGTCATTGACGAATCCATTAAAGACGAAATTAGGATTACGGTCATTGCGACTGGTTTCAACGACAACAGCTTTGACGACATCTTTAGCGACGCCGAAAGCGTGCCGGTTGAGGAAGAACCGGTCGTCGAGGAAAAGGTTGAAGAATTGGAACAAGCGGAAGAAACGCCAAAGGAAGAATCGTCAGTTGAACAACGCGAGGGTGAAGATTTTGTCATTCCGACGTTTTTGAGAATGTCGCGCGACTAGCCTAAGCTGTCGAAGAGCGTTCATATCGTTGCTCAGAAAAAGGGTCTGCACACCAGACCCTTTAGAGTTTCGACGAAGTCGATAATTTACAGACTGCTTAAAATGTTTAAGTTCGAGGCGCTAGCAAAATGGTGAATCGTGGCGTATAAAGACATACGTGAGAATCGACATTTTGCGCAGCAACGATGAAATTGGACATTTTCAACAGTCTGAAGGGTCTGCACACCAGACCTTTTTTATTTATAAACTACAATGAAACGCATATTCTGGTACCGATTTTAAAACATTTTTGTCTAGATGCTGTGATTGTGATAAAATAATCTGTGTGAAATGTAGCGAAAGCACTATATTCGCAAAGAGGAGTAAGAGGTGACATATGGCAAAGGCCAAAACATATGACAATAGCAGTATTTCAGCTTTAAAGGGGGAAGACCGCGTACGCAAGCGTCCGGCCGTCATATTTGGTTCGGATGGCTTGGAAGGCTGCCAGCACTCTTTTTTTGAAATACTGTCTAATTCCATAGACGAAGCCCGCGAGGGGTACGGCAATGTGATTAAAGTAACGCGTCACGCCGATCATTCGATGACGGTAGAAGATTTCGGGCGCGGCATACCATTGGAGTACAATAGAAGAGAAAAACGCTTTAACTGGGAACTGGTCTATTGCGAACTGTACGCCGGCGGCAAGTATAACACCGTAGAAGCCGAAAACTACGAATACAGTTTGGGGTTAAATGGTTTGGGCTCATGCGCGACGCAGTACAGTTCGGAGTGGTTTAACGTTACGGTTTATCGCGATGGCAAGGCGTTTAGTTTGGCGTTTGCCAAGGGCGTTAATGTCGGTGGCTTAAAGCGTAAAGACTACGATGGCGCGCGCACTGGTACGATTCAGACCTGGCGTCCCGACCTCGAAGTTTTTACTGACATTGCCATTCCGCAGCTATATTTTTTAGACACTTTAAAAAAGCAAGCTGTCGTCAACGCCGGCATAACCTTTGAATTTCACGATGAAACAGATGGCAGCAGTCACGTCTTTTATTACGAAAACGGCGTGCGCGACTACATTGACGAGTTAAACGCAGGCAAAGAAATATCTGAAGTGATTCGTTACAGCGATAGCGGCAAGGGACGCGATCGCGCAGATAAGCCGGAATACAAAGTAAAGGCCGAAGTAGTATTTGCCTTTAACAACGACGTCAATGTCATTGAATACTATCACAATTCTAGTTATTTAGAACACGGCGGCGCACCGGACAAGGCGGTTAAATCTGCTTTCGTCAGCGAAATTGACAGCTTTATCAAAAAACTCGGCAAGTATCAAAAAAACGAAAAGAAGATTTCGTTTACCGATGTCGAAGACAGCCTAGTGCTAGTTGTCAATTCGTTTTCGACTTTGACCAGCTACGAGAATCAGACCAAAAAGGCGATTAACAATAAATTTATTCAGGAATTTTTGACAAAGTTTATCAAGCACGAGCTCGAAGTCTACTTTATCGAGAATAAGGCGACGGCTGAAAAAATCGTCGATCAAATATTAATAAACAAGCGCAGTCGTGAAAACGCCGAGAAGACGCGATTAAATATCAAGAAAAAACTATCGCAAAAGGTAGATCTTACCAATCGCGTCAAAAAGTTTGTCGATTGTCGCAGCAAAGAAATTGCGCAAAGAGAAATATACATCGTCGAGGGCGATTCGGCGCTGGGGGCTTGTAAATTGGCGCGCGATGCCGATTTCCAGGCGCTTATGCCGGTGCGCGGAAAAATACTGAACTGCTTAAAGGCAGACTATCAGAAAATATTTAAAAATGACATCATTGTAGATTTGATAAAAGTTTTGGGCTGTGGCGTCGAGATTAAGAGCAAGCACGCCAAGGACATGTCGACCTTTGACTTAACTGCGCTAAATTGGGACAAGGTCATTATTTGTACCGATGCCGATTTCGACGGCTTTCAGATTAGAGCGCTAATTTTGACGATGATTTACGTCTTAATGCCGACTTTAATCGAGGCTGGCAAGGTCTATATAGCGGAGTCGCCACTTTACGAAGTGACGACCAAAGACGATACTTATTTCGCTTATAATGAGCGTGAAAAAGCCGACATACTTCAGCGTATCGGCGATCAAAAGTACAAAATACAGCGCTCTAAAGGACTCGGTGAGAACGAACCGGAAATGATGTGGCATACCACAATGTGTCCGGCGTCGCGTCGGCTTATAGCCGTACAGCCCGATGAAGTAGAAAAGACTAAGCAAATGTTCGATGTGCTATTGGGAGACGACTTGGCGGGTCGCAAGCTGTTCATTGAAACCTATGGCGCCAATTACATCGACCAGTTAGACATAAGTTAGGTGAACGATTTGAATAATGATAAAACTGTAACCAATAAAAAAATATCGGTGACGCTAGAAGAAAATTACATGCCCTATGTGATGAGCGTTATCGTATCGCGTGCCATACCGGAAATAGATGGCTTTAAACCGGCACATCGCAAACTGTTGTATACAATGTATAAAATGGGACTTTTAAAAGGCGGTCGCACCAAGTCGGCCAACGTCGTGGGGCAGACTATGAAATTAAATCCGCACGGCGACGCGGCCATTTATGAAACGATGGTGCGTTTGACGCGCGGGCACAATGCACTCTTGCACGCCTATGTCGATTCTAAGGGGAATTTTGGCAAGTCGTCATCGCGCGATATGAAATACGCGGCGTCGCGCTATACAGAAGTAAAGCTCGAAAAAATATGTCTAGAATTATTTAAAAACATCGATCGCGATACGGTTGACTTCGTCGACAATTACGATGGGACGATAAAGGAGCCGACGCTCTTGCCGACGACTTTTCCCAATGTTTTGGTCAATGCCAATAAGGGTATTGCCGTCGGTATGGCTAGCAGTATTGCCAGTTTTAACTTAGCGGAAGTTTGCCGCTTGACGATCGCCATGCTGCAAGGCGAAGATGTCGTCGTCAGCGATTACTTAAATGGACCGGACTTTAGCACCGGCGGCTATTTACTGCGCGATGAAACGGCGCTTAAAAGTATTTACGAAACGGGTCAAGGTAGTGTTAAGCTGCGCTGTAAGTATCAGTATGACAAGGCCAATAAGTTAATTGAGATAACTGAAATACCCTATACGACGACAGTTGAAGCCATTATCGATAAAATTGTCGATTTGATAAAGCGCGGTAAAATCAAAGAAATTAGCGATGTGCGCGATGAAACTGACTTAAAGGGTTTAAAGATTACACTCGATTTAAAGCGCGCTAGTGACCCCGATTTATTGATGCAAAAGCTTTATGCAACGACGCCGTTGGAAGATAGTTTTGTCTGTAATTTTAACGTTTTAATAAAGGGCAAACCAGTTGTGTTGGGCGTTCTACCACTGCTAAATGAATGGATTAAGTATCGCCTTGAATGCTTGGTGCGCCAACTCAATTACGATTTGACTGGGCTCAATAAAAAACTGCACTTATTGCTGGCGTTGCACAAGGTATTGCTCGACATTGACTTGGCGATTAAAATTATTCGAAACAGCGACGAGGACGCTGTCGTCATACCAAATTTAATGGCCGCCTTTGCGATTGACGAAGTACAGGCCAATTACGTCGCCGAAATAAAATTGCGCAATCTCAACAAGAAATACTTAATTAATCGCATTGCGGAGATTGAATCACTGAAGGCGCAGATTGTAGATATCGAAAAGACATTAAAGTCTAAAAAGCGTCAAAAGTTGTTGATTTGCAAAGAATTAGGGCACATCGTAGACAGCTATGGCGCACCGCGCAAGACGATTGTGATTCAAGATAGCGCTGTGGACATTAAACAAGAGAACTTAATTGAGGACTACAATCTTAAGCTTTTCTTGACAGAACACGGTTACTTTAAAAAGATATCGCTGACATCTTTGCGGGCGTATAGCGAACAAAAGACCAAAGAAGATGACGCTGTAATGCAAGAATTGGAGGCGACGAATCTTTCGGAAGTGCTACTGTTTACCGATAAACACAATGTTTATAAGTTGCGCGCGTATGAAGTGAAAGACCATAAGGCTTCTGAGCTGGGCAGTTATTTGCCCAATATAGTGGAGATGGAAGATGGCGAACAAGTGGTGTTTATGCACGCTTTGATCGACTATAAGGGGTGGTTTGTCTTTGCCTTCGACAATGGCAAAGTGGCCAAAGTACCAGTCGGCAGCTATCAGACTAAGAACAATCGCAAAAAGCTATTAAACGCCTATGGCGACAAAGCGCAGCTCGTCAACATGCATTGGATTGCCGAGGATGGCGATTTTATAGCCGTGCGCACCGATGGCAATGGCGAAAAGACCATTGTGTTGTTCAACAGTGCGCTGGTCGGCGAAAAGGTCACGCGCAACACGCAGGGCGTTCAGGTCGTGCGTTTAAAGCGCAATTCTCAGATGTCCTCGCTATTGCCTGCTGAGCAGCTCAGTTTGCGTAAACAACAGTCTTACCGAACCGAAGTAATACCGGTTTCCGGGGGCAAGATTCACGAAAAAGATCATTTTAAATATCCGATGTTATAATCGGAGCGAGGAGTAAAATATGTCAGATTATGTAGATTTTAAAGCGCTTGGGCTCAGTGAAAAGTCTTTAAAGGCAATTGCAAAAAAGGGTTTTGAAGAACCGACGCCAATACAGCAAAAGGCGATACCGATTATCTTGTCTTCCACCGTCGACATCGTCGGCCAGGCGCAGACCGGTACGGGCAAGACGGCGGCGTTTGGCCTGCCAATTTTAGAATTGATGGACTTCGCCAAAAAAGCTGTTAAGGTCATGGTCGTCACGCCGACTAGGGAGTTGGCGATTCAGGTGTCTGAGGAGATGATGTCGCTTAGACAGTCCAAAAAAGTTAAAGTTACGCCAATTTACGGCGGCACCTCAATTGAGCGACAAATGCGTCGTTTAAAGGAGGGCACGGACATCGTCGTCGGCACACCGGGGCGCATTATCGACTTAATCAAGCGCAAAAAATTAAAACTTGACCAATTGGACTTTTTAGTATTGGACGAGGCCGACGAAATGCTCAACATGGGCTTTGTCGAAGATATTGAAGAAATCATAAAAAATGCCAATCCGGATAAGCGAACATTTTTATTTTCTGCGACAATGCCACAGAGCATCTTGCAGATTGCCGAAAAGTACATGAAGACGTATGAGCTAATTAAAATCAAGAAGAAGGAGCTGACCACAAATTTAACCGATCAAATCTATTTTGAAGTCGGCGAACGCGATAAATTCGAAGCCCTTACTAGAATTGTCGATATCGAGCCCGATTTTTACGGTTTAGTCTTTTGTAGGACCAAATCAGACGTCGATCGCGTGTCTAATCGCTTAATACAACGCGGTTACGACGCAGATGGCTTGCACGGTGACTTATCGCAGTTTCAAAGGGAACGCGTCTACAATAAATTTAAAGCCAAACTGGTCAACATTCTGGTCGCTACAGATGTCGCGGCGCGCGGCCTCGACGTATCTGATTTATCGCATGTCATCAACTATGCAATCCCGCAAGACCCGGAAAGCTATGTGCACCGCATTGGCAGAACGGGTCGCGCTGGCAAAGAGGGGACGGCAATCACCTTTGTGACGCCGGCTGAGTACCGCGCCTTATTGCACATTCAAAAGATTGCCAAGACCAACATTCGCAAAGAGCAGATTCCGCAAGTGGATGCCATACTAAAAGTTAAAAAGGCGACGATTGTCGACGAAATACAGGATACTATCTTTAACGAAGACATCGAGGCATTTGCCGATTTAGCCGATGAACTCGTGCAAAAGTTTGAAGGCGATACGCTCATAAAGGGAATGTTGCGCTACTTTTTAAAAGATGCCTTATCGATGGATGCCTATTCAGACATACGAGATGTGTCAGTAGATAAACAGGGAAAAACGCGTTTGTTTGTGGCTAAAGGGCGCAAAGATGGGTATAATGTTAAAAAGATTATCGATTTAATTCAAAAAGAAGTGTCGATACCTTCTTATAAAATTCGTGACATTAAAATATTCGATGCCTTTTCGTTCGTCAGCATGCCGTTTGAAGAGGCGGAGCAGCTGCTCTACGGTTTGAGCAAAAAGTCCAAGAACAGAAGGCCGCTCGTCACGCGTGCTAAGACCGGCCGTTCAAAGGGCAATGCTAAAAAGCCTAAAAAGACCAAGCGAGGGAGGAAAAATGCAAGAAAGAGTTAAGCGCATACTAAAAGTAGTTTCGATGATTTTGCTCGCCGTGCTGACGCTCGTATCAATTTATGAACTAGTTAAAAAAGCACAGCAGAAAAATGTCCTGCCGATTTTTGGCGCCATTCGCCGCTTGTCTGAAACGGGTGGCGAAATTGTCGATGTCAACGGCGATGGGGCGCACTACCTGGTGTACGACAACGACGAGAGCCGACGCAATTTCAAATCGTTTTTAGAGGAGCTTGGCTATAGCTTTATCGGGCAATACGGCAAGAGCGATTTGTACGATTTTGGCGCCGGCGAAGTGCTGGTTAAGCGCACTAAAATATTTAATAAGTACATGTTATACGACGTTTATAGCGACGACTTTTTCGAGTAGAAATAGACCGCTGCGCTGTTTTATAACGCGCTGGCTGAGGAGTTTTGACGTGCAAAAATACAGAGTTGCGCTCGTTCAAATGAACACTGTTGAGTCTTTGACAGAAAACTTAAACTATGCTGAGCGGGCGATCCGCGAGGCCGCATCAAACGGGGCGGATTTAATCGTCTTTCCGGAAGTGATGAATCGCATAGTGGGAGAATCTGAAGTCAATAGGGGAGAAACGCTCAGCGGGATAACGATCACGCGCCTTTCGAAACTGGCTGCAGAACTGGGCGTTTGGGTTCACTGCGGCAGTTTAAAAGAGGTCAACGACAGCGCTAAACCTTATAATACAACTGTCTTATTAGATGACTGCGGCTCAATTGCTGCCATTTATCGAAAATTGCACTTGTTTGACGCTGACGTCGGAGTGCATTCGTTTCGCGAATCCGATCGCGATGCTCGCGGGAATTCTATTACGGTACGAGATACGCCCTTTGGCAAAATCGGCTTGGCCATATGTTACGATTTGAGATTCCCGGAGTTATTTCGGATTATGGCGCTAATGGGGGCTGAAGTCGTCATTCTAGCGGCAAATTTCACCTACCAGACGGGTCAAAAACACTGGTGTCCGTTAATTAAGGCGCGCGCAATAGAAAATGGTTTTTATTTTATTGCGGTCAACCAAACCGGCGTCAATTCGGTCATGCACGCCTATGGGCACAGCATGGCAATTGACCCTTGGGGCAACGAATTGGTAGTCGCTAAAGAGGCGGTGGGCATCTATTACGCCGACGTCGACAGAGCTGCCGTAGAGCGAGTTAGAAAGAAACTGCCATCATTAAAAAATAGGAGGTCGGATATCTATAATTTGAGCAGTTTGGCTTAAACTCAGGCTTGTAACCGCATTGAATGATAGACAGCTAAAAAAAACAAAAAAAATTAGAAAAGATGATTGACACATCGGTATCACTATGGTAAGATAATTCTTGTCGTTAGGACATCACGTCGACGACGGAAAATGTTCCAAGGTAGCTCAACGGTGGAGCACTCGGCTGTTAACCGATAGGCTGTGGGTTCGAATCCCACCCTTGGAGCCAATCGCCTGGGTGGCGGAAC